>Ga0066395_10000080_pt1 | contig 33039 bp, 26 predicted proteins | sample PanSoiPlot1MoBio_FD_61218 | JGI IMG/M metagenome (GOLD analysis project Ga0066395, IMG submission 61218) | Tropical forest soil microbial communities from Panama analyzed to predict greenhouse gas emissions - Panama Soil Plot 1 MoBio | ecosystem: Environmental > Terrestrial > Soil > Tropical... | reverse complement strand
TTCCGAAGGAGTACCGGGTCGAGGGGATGCCGGGCGAGATCGAAGCGCTGTGGCGACGCGGCGCCGGTTGGCTCAACGACGCGGGCGCCGAGATCGTCGAAGTGTCGCTGCCACACACCAGATACGCCCTGGCAGCCTACTACGTCGTCGCGCCCGCCGAGGCGTCGTCGAACCTCGCGCGCTATGACGGCGTCCGCTATGGCCTGCGCGTGGGAGGCCGTGACATCATCGACATGTACGAGCAGACCCGGGCGGCGGGCTTCGGCAAGGAAGTGCGCCGGCGTATCATGATCGGCACCTATGTGCTGTCCGCCGGCTATTACGATGCCTATTACCTGCGCGCCCAGAAGGTGCGCACGCTGATCAAGCGCGATTTCGAGGACTGTTTCCGCGCCGGCGTCAACGCGGTCCTCACGCCCACGACGCCATCGGCCGCCTTCGCGATCGGCGAGAAGACTGCGGACCCGATCGAGATGTATCTCAACGACGTGTTCACCGTGACGGTGAACATGGCTGGCCTGCCCGGCATTTCGGTGCCAGCGGGGCTCGATTCACAAGGTTTGCCCCTTGGCCTGCAACTGATCGGCCGGCCGTTCGATGAGGAGACGCTGTTCTCGCTGGGTGCGGTGATCGAAGCGGCGGCGGGGACGTTTGCGCCGGAGAGGTGGTGGTAGGGCGAGCCGCGATCGACCTGTAGCGGTGCCGAGTACGGTATTCGGGGGATGCTCAACCCGGGCGACGCTCATGAAAAGGTCGCCGAATCAGGAGATTCGGCGACCCAATGCGATCTTCGGATTGGCTACGGGGCCAGCCAGGCGGTGTTGCGTGACGGCGCGAACCCGACCGGGACACGAGCGACTTCCTTCAGGGACTTGATATCGACAACCGACACGTCGTTCGTTTGCGGGTTAGCCACGTACGCCGTCTTGTCGTCAGGCGAGATCGTCACCCAGTTCGCGCCCTTGCCGCCAAGAGCGGCACCTCCGAGGAGCTTCAGGTCCGGCAGCGAGTATGCGTAGAGAGTACTGTTTTTGCTGCTGTCAATCACCAGGGTCTTTTGATCCGAGGTGATGGCCATGCCGTGAGAGACCCCGCCGAAGGGGTTCTGTTGTGCCGCCGGGATGTCGGGTAGGTTGATGAAATTGGTTGTCACATGCGTATCAAAATCAATGACTGAAAAACCGTGACGCGTGTTTTGCGCGTATATCTTGTCGGTAGAGCCGTCGGGTTTCGTCGTTATCGCCATAGGCGAGGGGGCGGGACTCATTGTCAAAGTCCACGCGACCTCGTTGGTTCGCGTGTCGATGACGTCCAACAGGTTCGGCGCCGGTTTGGCGGCTCTGACGCCCCCGCCGACCACATACTTGCCGTCAGGCGTCACATACAGGTCGTGGATGCCGCCCCGAATCGGGATGGTCTTGATGTTCTGAAGCGAGGCGGTGTCGATCACGTCGACGCCGCCATTCAGTTCGGCCTTGATCTCCGGAAAAGCCGACAAGTCGTCCCACGCCTGCGCGATCGCGACATAGAGAAACCGCCCATCGGGCGTCGGTGCGATAAGGTTGGGGACACCGCTTAGAGGAATTTTTTTGGTTATTTGCAGCGTCTTTCCGTCGATAACGGTGAGCGTTCGCAGCCATTCCTCGGTGATGTAAATCCGGCTGCCGTCTGTCGCTGCCGCAACCCCATGGACCGCCTCGACCCCCGGGATCTCCGCCACCACCTTGTTCGTGGCGGGATCAATGATGGAGACGGTATCGCCGGCATTGTTGGTTTGGACGATCCGCAGCTTCGATTGTTGCGCAGCCGCCAGGGAGAACGATACCGTGCACACAAGGACCCCAGCCAAGGCTGCGAGTCCTCCACGAAACGCCTGCTTGCTTGTCATCTTCGTCATCCTTCTATTCAACGACCAGCTTCCTCCCGAACGTCAGGAAGCGCGTTGGTTCATCAGGAGATCCGTTCACTTCGCGCCCATGACCCATTCTCTCAATGTCTGCCAGTCCGGGTCGTTCTTCGACGCGAATTGCTGGCCGCCATTGTGACGGGGGTCGCCGCCGGCCTGTTCGGCGAGCGGATGCTTGAGCAGTCGGCTATCTTCGTAGCCGGCCGTCACCACTTTCTGGATCAACTGGAAATTCTGGCGCGACTGCTCTTCGTTCCAGGTCGTGGCGCCCTGTGACAGCTGCACGAGATGGAACGGGGCGTTATTGATCGAATGGCAAGCAAAGCATCGCGTATGGCCCGGACGCTTGGCAAGGAAGACGGCCTGAACCTTCTCCTTGAAGAACGGGTAATCCAGCGTCGGTGCCGCTGCTTGACCATTCGCCTGAGTCAAAGCCCCGCCTGCCGCAAAGCATACACATGCCGCAGCGACCACATAAGGCGAGGTTCTATCCATGCGGTGCATAGAGACCTCCCATAAGGCTATCTGGTAGGAAACGCAGCAGGCTACGCCCGAGCGAAAGCGCTCGTCAAGTTGCCGCGTGTGCGGTCGAGACTTTTCGGGAAGTAGCCCATCGCGTTGATCCCGCCCCGACGCGATCGGAGGTCTTGCGGATACGATCGCTGCACGGTGCTCGCCGATCTCGACGTGCGTAAGATGCGAAAAGAGCTCAAATTGAGTCAGGCCGAATTTGCAGCCCAGTTCGGTCTATCGGCCGCGACTGTTCGGGATTGGGAGCAGAATCGAGGCAGGCCGGAAGACGCTGCGCGGGGTACAGCTCCATGTGATCAAAAAAGAGTCCGACGCCGTGCGGCGCGCTCTCGCGTCCACGCGGTCGTGAAACTGCCGACCTTGCATCCGCTTTAGCCCCCCGTTATATAACCGCCATCTCACACGCGGATCTTGGCCCACAAGGCCGTCCGGTGGCCGACCGGCGGCCCCCTTCCCTACCCTCCCCTGCATGCGGGGAGGGCAGGGAAGGGGCCGCAGAGGCTCACGGTTCCGCGGCGGAACAACCGGAGAATATGAATGGCGCTTCCCGATTATTCGATGCGCCAGCTGCTCGAGGCTGGCGTTCATTTTGGTCATCAGTCGCATCGCTGGAATCCGAAGATGAAGAATTACATCTTCGGTTCTCGCAACAACATCCACATCATCGACCTCGCTCAGACCGTACCGCTGCTGCATCGCGCGCTCGCGGCCGTGAGCGACACCGTCGCTAAGGGCGGCCGCATTCTGTTCGTCGGCACCAAGCGGCAGGCCCAGGACGCGGTCTCGCAGGCCGCCAAGAAATCGGCGCAGTATTACGTCAATTCGCGCTGGCTGGGCGGTACGCTCACCAACTGGAAGACCATCTCGGAATCGATCAAGCGGCTGCGCAAGCTCGACGAGCTTCTCAGCGCCGGGGAGGCCCAGGGTTATACCAAGAAGGAACGGCTGACACTGACCCGCGAGCGCGACAAGCTCGACCGCGCGCTCGGCGGCATCAGGGACATGGGCGGCCTTCCGGACCTCGTATTTGTGATCGACACCAACAAGGAAGATATCGCGATCAAGGAAGCGCGTCGGCTCAGCATCCCGGTTGCTGCCGTTGTAGATACCAATTGCGATCCCGACGGCATCACCTATGTGGTGCCTGGTAACGATGACGCCGGCCGCGCCATTTCGCTTTATTGCGATCTCGTCGCCAAGGCGGCGATCGACGGGATCTCACGTGCCCAGGGCGATCTGGGCATCGATATCGGCGCCGCCGAGGAGCCGATTGCCGAGCCAGCGTCGGCCGAAAAGGCCGACGGGCTGGGCTTCGAAGCGCTGTCCGGTCCGCGGGGCGTGGCAGATGACCTCAAGAAGCTTTCCGGCGTGTCGCCGGCGATCGAGAAGAAGCTCAACGACCTCGGCCTCTTCCATTATTGGCAGATCGCCGGCCTCAGCCCCACGGCCGCCCACAATGTCGGCGAGGAGGTTGGCTTGCCGGGGCGCGTCGATGGCTGGATCGCCCAGGCCAAGAAACTGGGCGCCGAGTAAGACAGGATGACCGCGATGGCGAACGTAACCGCTCAAATGGTCAAGGAACTCCGCGAGAAGACCGGCGCGGGCATGATGGATTGCAAGGCTGCGCTCGGCGAAACCGCCGGCGAGATGGAAGCCGCCGTCGACTGGCTGCGCAAGAAAGGCCTCGCCAAGGCCGCCAAGAAGGCCGGTCGCATTGCCGCGGAGGGTCTGATCGGAGTTGCGGTCAGCGGGCTCAAGGGCGTTGTGGTCGAGGTCAATTCGGAAACCGATTTCGTTGCCCGCAACGACATGTTCCAGGGCCTCGTGCGCATGATCGCCAACGTCGCCCTCGATGCCGGCACAGACGTGGAGGCGATCAAGGCCGGCAAGGTCGGCGATGTTACTGTTAACGACGCCATCAATTCGGCAATCGCGACCATCGGCGAGAACATGACGCTGCGCCGCGCCGGGCAGGTCTCGGTCAACGCTGGCGCAGTGGGTACGTATGTGCACAACGCGGTATCGGAAGGTCTGGGCAAGATCGGCGTGATCGTCGCCCTCGAATCGCCGGGGCAGAAAGACGAACTGACGGCGCTCGGTCGTCAGGTCGCGATGCACGTCGCCGCCTCCAATCCGCAGGCCGTCGACCCTGCCGGGCTTGATCCGCAGGTGGTGGCGCGGGAACGGGATATCCTGGCCGACAAATTTCGCGCCCAAGGCAAGGCTGAAGCGATGATTGCCAAGATCGTCGAATCCGGTCTTAAGACCTTCTACAAGGAGGTCTGCCTGTCGGATCAGCCCTACATCCATGATCCGGGCAAGTCCGTCGCCCAGGCGCTGAAGGATGCCGAAGGCAGGGTCGGCGGCGCCATCAGGGTGACGGGCTTCGTGCGCTATGCGCTCGGTGAAGGCATCGACCGCCATGACACGGATTTCGCGGCCGAGGTGGCGGCTGCCGCGGGCAAGACCTGAGGCGCACCGGGACCGCGGGCATCCTGCCCGCCCTACAAAAGAGCGAGCGGGACGCCCGCGCTCGGGAGGGGTGGCCGTGCCAAGATACCGCCGCGTGATCGTCAAGCTCTCAGGCGAGGCGCTCAGCGGGCCTGAGGCGTTCGGCATTCATCAGCCTACTGTCGATCGCTTCGCTGCCGACATCGTGGCGGCCCGCGGCCGCGGCATCACGATCGGGGTCGTGGTCGGGGGCGGCAATGTGTTACGCGGCGTCCAGGTCGCGGCCCACGGCGTGTCGCGGCCGACGGGAGACGCCATGGGCATGCTGGCAACCGTCATGAATGCGCTGGTGCTCGAAGCCGCGCTCGAGCGCGCCGGGGCCCCGGCGCGCACGATGTCGGCCTTGACCATGCCGCAGGTTTGCGAGACCTATGAACGCGCCCGGGCGATGCGCCATCTCGATGATAATAAGGTGGTGATATTCGCTGGCGGTACCGGCAATCCGTTTTTCACAACCGATACCACGGCGGTCTTGCGCGCCGCCGAAATGGGCTGCGATGCCGTCCTCAAGGCCACCAATGTGGACGGGGTCTACACGGCCGACCCGAAGCAGGATCCGGGCGCAAAGCGTTACGATCGGCTGACCCATGAGGAGGCATTCCGGCGCGAACTCAAGGTCATGGACGCGACAGCGTTTGCTCTTGCCCGCGAAAACCGTACGCCTATCATCGTATTCTCGATACGTGAGCCCGGCGCGATCGAGGCCGTGCTGAGTGGGTCGGGCCGTGCGACCATTGTGTGCTAGTAGGCCGAATTCTATGAAACCGATCATATGCGAATGCGGTCATTCCGGGGCGCCACCGAAGGTGGCGAGCCCGGAATCCATAATCCTCGGCCGGTGGTTATGGATTCCAGGCTCGCCGCGGAGCCTGTCATCGGGCCGGCCGGAGGCCGGACCCGTTGGCGGAGCCCCGGAATGACACCGCATATGATTCGAAATTCAAAAACGCTGAACTGGTAGCAGGCGGAAGCAGTTGTAGGGTGGGCAAAAGCAAGCGTGCCCACCTCGGATGCGGCAAATGGTGGGCACGCTTCGCTTTGCCCACCCTACCGAAGGAGCGCCTGGCGCGCGGCAAATACGACGAAAAAAACGGCCACACCGGCCCCGCCGTCCCCCGCCTGCGGGGGAGGATAGGCTACGGGGCTTCGACGTGGCCGGCTGTCGGGGAGATGCGAGATGGCGACCGCGAACTACGACCTCAACGAAATCAAGCGCCGTATGCAGGGCGCCGTGCAAGTGCTCAAGCAGGAGCTTGGTGGGCTACGCACCGGTCGCGCTTCCCCCGGCATGCTCGACCCCGTGCAGGTCGACGCTTACGGCACTCACATGCCGCTCAACCAGCTCGCTACCATCAGCGTGCCGGAGCCTCGCCTCCTCAGCGTGCAGGTCTGGGACAAGGCCATGGTGCATGCAGTCGAGAAGGCGATCATCAATTCCAATCTTGGATTAAATCCGGCGACCGAAGGGCAGGTATTGCGGCTGCGCATCCCTGAGCTCAATCAGGAACGCCGTAAGGAGATGGTCAAGGTCGCCCACAAATACGCGGAGGCCGCGCGGGTGGCGGTCCGCCATGTGCGGCGAGACGCGCTCGATCTGCTGAAGAAGCTCGAAAAGGATGGCAAGATCAGCGAAGACGATCACACCCGCATGTCCGCCGAGGTCCAGAAAGCCACCGACCAGGTTGTTGCCGAAGTCGACCAGACGCTTGCCGGCAAAGAAAAAGAGATCATGACGGTTTGAGTGCGGACTGCGACGCCCGGAGAAGAGGATGCCTGAGGCTTCGGCTTCGACCAAAGTGCCGGACGCGGCCGCGCCCTCTCCCTACCCTCCCTCGCAAGCGGGGGGTAGGGAGGGGGTTGAGCCGCCACGCCATGTGGCCGTCATCATGGACGGCAACGGCCGCTGGGCAGCCGAGCGGGGCCTGCCGCGCGGGGAAGGCCACCGCCGCGGGGTCGAAGCCCTGCGTCGCGCGGTGCGGGCGGTCGGCGAATTGGGTATCGAGATTCTGACGATCTATTCGTTCAGTTCCGAGAACTGGTCGCGGCCGGCCACTGAAATCAGGGATCTGATGGGGTTGCTGCGCCGCTTCATCCGCAACGACCTCGCGGAGCTTCATAAAAACAATATTCGGGTGCGCGTCATCGGCGAGCGCCGAGGTCTTGAGCCGGAAATCCGGCGCCTCCTGGAGGAGGCCGAAGATCTGACCCGGAACAACAACGGTCTCCTGCTGGTCGTTGCGTTCAATTACGGCGGACGCCAGGAAATCGCGCGCGCGGCACAACGCATCGCCGCATTGGTCAAGGCCGGCACTCTGCAGCCCGACGACATCACGGCGGACGTCATCGGCAGGCATCTCGATGCACCGGATCTGCCCGACCCGGACCTGTTGATTCGCACCAGCGGGGAGCAGCGCTTGTCGAATTTTCTGTTGTGGCAATCGGCCTACAGCGAGCTGGTTTTCCTTCCGACCTATTGGCCGGATTTCGACCGCACCACGCTGGAAAACGCAATCGCGGAATACCGACGCCGTGAGCGTCGATTCGGCGGCCTCAAGGCCTGCGCCGGATCATGATGCCGTGAACGAGACAGGCCCGACGCAGTCCGAATCCGCAGGCGAGCTTGGCAAGCGTGTTGCCTCCGGTGTCGTGATGGCGGCGCTCGCGCTCGGTGCGGTGGTGTTGGGGGATTGGCCGTTCGTGCTGTTCTGGACCGCGGCGGCGCTTGGCGTTTTCTGGGAGTGGAGCGCAATCGTTGCCGGTGGCGCCGCAGCGGTGCGGATGGTTGGGGCCGCGGCACTCGCCATCGTTGCGGTGACGGCGGGCATCGGACAAATCTTCGCTGCTGTGATGCTGCTTGCGGCGGGCGCGGCCGGAGTTGCCGGAATATGCGCCCCGAGCCGTCGCGCGTGGGCAGCAGGCGGCGTCGCCTATGCCGGCGCCGCGCTTATTGCACCGGTGGTGTTGCGCCGCGATCAGGAGGTCGGCCTCGTTGCCATCCTGTTTCTGTTCGCGGTCGTATGGGCCACCGATATTTTGGGTTATTTCATAGGCCGAGCGATCGGTGGGGCGAAGCTCGCCCCACAGGTCAGCCCGAAAAAGACCTGGTCCGGGGCCGTCGGCGGCGCCTTGGGTGCGCTTGCCGCCGGTGCCGCCGTGGTCCAGATCGCCGGCAATGCAGCACTTCTGCCAGCCGCATGTGTCGCGCTCGTGCTATCGATTGTTTCTCAGGCGGGAGACTTGTTCGAATCGGCAGTCAAGCGCCGGTTCGGAGTAAAAGATGCCAGCCATGTGATTCCTGGGCATGGCGGATTGATGGATCGACTTGACGGTTTCATCGTTGCCGCCGGCATGGCAGCATTGATCGGGCTGATCCGCGGGGGGCCGGACGCTTCGGCGCGCGGACTGCTGTGGTGGTAAATCACAGGTGATGTCCATGTCGGTTGTTCCGCTTGCACGGGCCGAAGCAGCTTCTCGCGCGAGCGAGATGTCGATCACGTTGCTGGGCGCCACTGGTTCGATCGGCACCAGTACCATTGATCTCGTGCGCTCGCAGCGCGACCGTTTTCGTGTCGAAGCAGTCACGGCCCAACGCAATGTCGGGGCGCTTGCCCGGGTGGCGCGGGAGTTGGGGGCAAAATTCGCCGTCGTCGCCGAGCCGGACTGCTACGGCGAGCTCGAGGACGCGTTGTCCGGAACCGGCATCGAGATGGCCGCCGGTACCGAAGCCGTCGTGGAAGCCGCGCAGCGCCCGGCGGATTGGGTCATGGCGGCGATCACCGGAGCGGCCGGGTTGCGGCCCACCATGACGGCGGTCGAGCGCGGCGCGACGGTGGCGCTTGCGAACAAAGAGTGTCTCGTCTGCGCCGGCACGCTGTTCATGCAAAAGGCGGCTGAGACTGGGGCGGTCGTGCTCCCGGTCGATTCCGAGCACAACGCGATCTTTCAGGCGCTCTCGGCGGGACGACGCGACGATGTCAGCCGGATCATACTGACGGCATCCGGCGGCCCTTTCCGGACCGCGTCGCTCGCCGAAATGCGCGCCGCGACAGTGCAGCAGGCGCTGCAGCATCCCAACTGGTCGATGGGTGCCAAGATCACCATCGACTCAGCGACGATGATGAATAAAGGTCTCGAACTGATCGAAGCCCATCATCTGTTCGGCTTTGGCTCCGGCCAGATCGATATCGTCGTGCATCCTCAATCGATCGTCCATGGGATCGTGGAATATCGGGACGGCTCCATGGTCGCTCAGCTCGGGCCACCCGATATGCGGGTCCCGATCGCCAATTGCCTGGCCTGGCCGGAGCGAATGCCGGGAGCCGCGCGCCTCGACTTCAAGCAGATGGCAACGCTCACCTTCGAGCCGCCTGATCCGGTGCGCTTTCCGGCGCTTGTTTTGGCGCGCGAGGCGCTGGTCACGCAAAACGGGGCCCCCACGGTATTGAATGCGGCCAACGAGATTGCAGTCCAGGCGTTTATCGGTGGTCGTCTTGGCTTCGCCGGAATTGCCGCTCTGGTAGAGGCGACCATCGACAACGCCCATGGGCGCGGCATTATGCGTGAGCCGGTCGATGTAGACGACGCGATCGCGGTCGACCATAGCTCAAGATCGCTCGCTCAGAGCCTCTTGCCGGCGGTCGCCGGAAAGACGATGTGAGAGATTGCGGCGATCGTAACTCCTGTTGAGAATGAGGTTGTTGATGGGATCAAATGTGTTGTCCAGTCTTGGGGCCCTCGGCGGCAACTACACGAACTGGATCGTCCCGTTTCTCTTCGCCCTGACGATTATCGTGTTTTTTCATGAGCTTGGGCATTTTTTGGTGGCGCGCCTGTGCGGCATCAAGGTGCTGGTATTCTCGATCGGGTTTGGGCCGGAGCTGGTTGGCTTTTATGATCGCCGCGGCACCCGCTGGAAAATTTCCGCCATTCCGCTGGGCGGTTACGTGAAGTTCTTCGGCGATGAAAACGAGGCCAGCGTGCCGAGCGCGGCCACGCTGGCGGCAATGACGGAAGAAGAGCGAAAACAGAGCTTTCCGGGCCAGCCGGTGTCTGCACGCGCGGCAGTCGTAGCGGCCGGCCCGATTACCAATTTCATCCTTGCCATCGTGCTTTTTGCCGGCGTTTTCATGTCTTACGGCAAGACCACCGCGATCCCGCGGATTGCGGCGGTCGAGCCGAATAGCCCCGCGGCGGCTGCGGGCTTCAAGGTTGGCGACATCATCGTTTCGATCGACGGCAGGAAGATCGACAATTTCGGCGACGTCCAGCGAATCGTCAATTTCAGCCCCGGCGCGACCCTGACGATCGTTGTCGAGCGCGGCGCGGCTTTGTTCACGCTCAAGGCGACCCCGGCCGAAAAGGACAAGAAAGGGATGCTCGGGATCACGCGCTCGAACGAGCCGGGCGACGTTAAAACCGATCCGGTCGGCCCGCTGGAGGCCGTCCGGCTGGGGGCCGACGAGACTTGGCTCGTGGTTTCGACCACCATGGCTTATCTCCGTGACGTCGTGGTGGGGAAGCAATCCGCTGACCAGATCAGCGGTCCCATTAAGATTGCTCAGATTTCCGGAGAGGCGGCCAAGCTCGGATTCGGCCCGTTGCTTCACCTGACCGCACTCCTGTCGGTCTCGATCGGTCTCCTCAATCTATTTCCGATTCCGTTGCTCGACGGCGGTCACCTTTTGTTCTACTCGATCGAGGCCGTTCGGGGGCGACCGCTGTCCGAAAGGGCCCAGGAGGTCGGATTCCGGATCGGCCTTGCTATCGTCTTAATGTTAATGATCTTTGCGACGTTCAACGATTTGCGCTCGCTCGTGATGCGATCATGACCAGTGGCCGTAGCGCAACATCATGAAAGTAAACGGGAAGGAAGGGGAAGTCTTTGTTTGCAGCGGGGGGGAAAGCCTGTAAAAAGCGATGAGGGATTCCTTGGTCGGTTGGCAGAGCTTGGAATGGGGACGCTTTGGGGATGGGAATGAGCGTACGCTTACGGCGGGGACGTCTGGCAAGGATTGGGGTTGCCGCCGCGTTGCTGTGTGCGGGCGTGTTTGGGGCCGCCGTGGTCTCAATCGGGACCGCCGGGGCGGGCATCGCGCAGTCTGCCCAGACGCGTATCGATGTCGAAGGGAACCGCCGCGTCGAGGCTGATACGATTCGTTCCTATTTCCGGGTCAGCGGAGGCGAGCGTCTGGATTCGGCCAAGGTCGATTCCGCCCTTAAGGCGCTCTATGGAACCGGTCTTTTTCAGGACGTCCGTATCACGCCCGGCAACGGACGAATCCTTGTAACCGTTGTGGAAAACCCGGTCATCAATCGGGTTGCCTTCGAGGGCAACAAGAAGGTCAAGGACGAGCAGCTCTCCGCCGAGGTTCAATCCAAGGCGCGGGGGACATTTTCGCGCGCTTTGGTTCAGAACGACGTGCAGAGAATCATCGAGATCTACCAGCACAACGGGCGCTATGACGTTCGGGTCGAGCCGAAAATCATTGAACTGCCGAACGGCCGGGTGGATCTTGTTTTCGAAGTCAACGAGGGCGTAAAAACCGGCGTCGAAAAGATCGTCTTCGTCGGCAACAATGCGTATTCCGATTACCGCCTCAGAGACGTCATCAAGACGGGCGTGACCAACTGGCTCAGCTTCCTGAGATCGAACGACGTCTACGATGCCGACCGGATCGAGGTCGATCGTGATCTGTTGCGGCGCTTTTATCTCAGAAACGGCTTTGCCGACGTGCGCATCGTATCGGCGGTCGGCGAATACGATCCGGAGAATAAGGGCTTCATCATCACTTTCAGCATCGACGAGGGCATCCAGTATCATTTCGGCGCTGTCAACATCGTGTCCGCGGTGCCGTCGGTTCCTCCCGAATCGCTGCGCTACAAGCTGCGCGTTGAGTCCGGTAAGGTTTACAATGCCGACGCGATCGAGAAATCGGTGGAAGACACAACGATTGAGGTAGCGAAGCGCGGCTATCCTTTTGCGGCCGTGCGCCCACGCGGCGAGCGCAACGTCGCCAACCGCACCGTAGATGTCACCTTTGTGGTCGAGGAAGGCCCGCGCACCTACGTTGAGCGCATCAATATCAAGGGCAACACCCGTACCCGCGATTATGTGATTCGCCGCGAATTCGACATCGTCGAAGGCGACCCGTACAACCGGGCGCTGGTGGATCGCGCCGAACGCCGGATCAAGAATCTGGGTTACTTCAAGACGGTGAAAATCACCAACGAGCCGGGTTCCGCGCCCGACCGCGTCATTATCAATTGCGAGGTCGAAGAGCAGTCCACAGGCGAGTTCTCGTTCGCGGGCGGCTATTCGACAGCGGACGGCATTATCGGCGAAGTCTCGCTCGGCGAGCGAAATCTGCTCGGCCGGGGGCAGATGGCGAAGGTCGCGGTGCAGTACGGGCAACGTGCGCGCGGTTTCGATTTATCCTTCGTTGAGCCGTATTTCCTCGACAACCGTTTGGCTTTTGGGACGGATCTGTTCTTCAAGCAGACCACATCGAGCTTGTATTTGTCCTATCTGTCGAAGACGATCGGCGGCGACATGAAACTGGGCATTCCGATCACGGACAACATATCGACCCAAGTGCGGTATACTGCCTATCGGCAGGAGATATCGCTGCCGTCCCAGTTGAACAATTGCAACGACAGAGATCCGAACGGCGTTACGACGTTTCCGACTCCGGACCAGCAGAATAATCCCGCGATCGGCGGGCCGTTTGCGATGAACTGCTTCCAGGATGGCGAAGCCTCGCTGGCGGTGCGGAAGGAACTAGCGCAGGGGCCTGTTTTCGTGTCGTCGATCGGCTACACGCTCGCCTACAATACGCTCGATAACAACAAGAACCCAACGAACGGTCTGCTCGTCGAATTCAAGCAGGACGGTGCGGGAGCCGGCGGCGACGTGCGCTTTGTCAAGTCGACGATCGATTCGCGGCTGTATAATGAAATCTTTCCGGACATCGTCGGTCTGTGGCGTGTCCAGGGTGGCTATGCCACGGGATGGGGTGGCGAAGGTCTGCGCATGCTCGATCACTTCCAGGGTGGGCCGAACTTGGTCCGCGGATTTGCGCCAGCAGGGTTTGGACCGCGAGACCTCACGCAAATACCGTTCGGCTTCAGCCAAGCCGACGCCCTTGGCGGCTCGCTCTACTGGGCAACCACTGTAGAATTTCAGACGCCGCTGTTCTTTGCGCCAAAAGATTTCGGGATGAAGTTTGCGATATTCGCCGACGCGGGTCAGTTGATGAATTACGTAGGGCCGACCTCTTGGGATGTGACCAATGAAACATTGACGCCGAGCGGCAACGGCGGCATCCGGTCTTCGGTCGGCGTGGGCCTGATCTGGGATTCTCCGTTTGGCCCATTGCGGTTCGACCTGGCTTATGCGCTCACCAAGGAACCATTTGACCACACGCAGATATTCCGGTTCGGTGGCGGCACCAGATTCTAGCGGATGACAGAGGACAGATTTTATATGTCGGATGGCAGATGTAAGATCGCGTCATCTGTCATCTGACGTCCGTTATCCGATGACCGAGCCGCTGTTCTTCAAAAGCGCGAAATCGCTGACGATAGCTGAAATCGCGGCCATCACGGGGGCGCAACCGGGTGACGACGTGCCGCTCGGCCGTGTCATTACTAACATCGCGCCGCTCGATTCCGCCCGCGCAAGCGACCTCACGTTTTTCGATAATGCGAAATACCTGGACGAGTTGGCCGGCACGCACGCGGGCGCCTGCCTTCTTGCGCCGCGGTTTGCAAAAAGGGCGCGGCCTGGCGTTGCGGTGCTGACGACCCACGAGCCCTATCTGGCGTTCGTCGCCGTCACGCGAACTTTGTTTCCGGACTCGCTGCGACCGTCGTTGATCTTCGCGGCCAGCGGCATTGCGCCCGGCGTTCACGTGCACCCAGCGGCTCGACTAGAAACCGGCGTTTCGCTCGATCCGGGAGTTGTGGTCGGACCCGGCGCGGAAATCGGTACCGGCACGGCGGTGGGCGCCAATGCGGTGGTCGGGCCGGGCGTTCGCATTGGACGCCATTGCTCAATCGGCGCGCAGAGTTCGATCCTGCATACCCTGATCGGTGACCGGGTGATCATTCATCCAGGTTGTCGTCTGGGCCAGGACGGCTTTGGTTATGCGCTGGGTGCGCGCTCGCATACGAAGGTGCCGCAGATCGGCCGCGTCATCGTTCAGGATGACGTCGAAATCGGAGCCGGCAGCACGATTGATCGTGGCGCCAACCGCGATACCGTGATAGGCGAAGGGACCAAGATCGACAACTTGGTGCAGATCGGCCACAATGTCGCCATTGGAAGGCATTGCGTGCTGGTCGCTCAGGTTGGAATTTCAGGCAGCGCGACACTTGAGGATTTCGTCGTGCTTGGCGCCCGGGTCGGTGTGAACAATCACGTCACCATCGGGGAGGGGGCGCAGATTGCCGCTACGTCGATCGTCTCCCGCGATGTCCCCGCCGGGGCGCGCTATGGAGGTTTTCCGGCGAAGCCGGTGAAGCAGTGGATGCGGGAAGTCTTTCTGCTGGAGCGGTTGGCGTCGCGCGAGCCTACATCGGACAAGGCGGATGGCGAACATAGCGAGTCGCGCTAGGGTTTGAGGATATGAATGAAGTCGGCAGTACGCTTGAAGCGATCGATATTGCGGGAATCCTGCGTACCATTCCGCATCGATACCCGTTCCTGATGGTCGATCGCATCGTCGCCATTCGGGGTGACGACTTCGCAATTGGAATCAAGAACGTAACCGCGAACGAGCCGCAATTCCAAGGACACTTTCCGGGCAACCCGATATTTCCCGGCGTGCTGTTGATCGAAGGCATGGCCCAGACCGCCGGCGTTATCTGCATACAAGTGGTTGGGAGACAAGGAGCGGCAGTCGCCCCATATTTCCTTACTATCGACAAGGCAAAGTTCCGCAAGCCTGTCTATCCGGGCGATACCGTCGAATACCACATGACCAAGACCGCAAGGCGCAAGAACATGTGGTGGTACCACGGCGAAGCCAGAGTTGCCGGCCGGATCGTGGCCGAAGGCGAGGTTGGTGCGATCATCCACAACTTGTGAGCCGGTGATGAGCGCGATTGATTCGACGGCACGTGTCGCGCCGGGTGCCCGGATTGGGGATGGCGCATCGATCGGCCCATACTGCGTGGTGGGCCCCGATGTGATTGTGGGCGAGGGGTGCCGCCTGATCGCCAACGTACATGTCGCCGGCCACACGACCATTGGGGCGCGCACCATAGTCTATCCATTCGCCTCGCTCGGCACGCCACCACAATCAGGCAAATATCGGGGCGGCCCGACCCGGCTGGTGATCGGAGCGGACTGCGATATTCGCGAGAACGTGACCATCAACACCGGTACCGAGGACGATCGCGGCGTGACCGAAATCGGCGATCGTTGTTTTCTCATGGCCGGCTCGCATGTGGCCCATGATTGCAAGGTGGGCAGCGACGTCACGTTTGCCAATAATGCGGTGCTCGGCGGCCATGTCAGTATCGGCGACCGGAGTTTTCTGGGCGGCCAGGCCGCGGTGCGCCAGTTCGTTCGCATCGGGGAGGGTGCCATGATCGTCGGCTTGAGCGGCGTTCGCGCCGACATCATTCCGTGGGGTATGGCGCAGGGGCCGCTGGCAAATCTGGTGGGAATCAACGTGATCGGATTGCGGCGCGGCGGTTTTGCCGGGCCCCAGATCTTGCGCCTGCGCGCGGTTTATCGGGCTCTCTTTCTCGGCGACGGCATGTTTCGCGATCGTTTGGCGCGGGCCGAGGAAAAGTGTGCGGACGATCGGTTGGTCGGCAGCATTCTCGCCTTTATCCGTAGCGGGACGAGGCCGCTCGCGAACGCCATTCGCCGCACCAGCACCAGCGCGGAACAGGACGCGTGACGGGCGTCGACATTCGGTGCGATGCAATTACACAGGTCGTGTCATCGCTCCCGAAAGCGGCAATCCAGTAGCCCTGGCGACGCTGAGGAATATTGGATTCCCGCTGTTGCCGGAACGACACAGGGGGATTACAGAAATCGTCGATATGACCGGAATCCGCTCCGACGAAGTCCCATTTGACACGCTGAGAGATCAGCGCACCGAGACGCAGGCCGATTCAAAAATCGGCGCGCTCGGCATCATTTGCGGCAGCGGAGCGGTGCCGTATGCGGTAGCCGATGCGGTCATGCGCCGCGGACGGCGGATCGTTCTGTTTCCGCTGCGCGGATGGGCTGACGCAGCAGCCGTTGAGGCCTATTCGCATCATTGGATTGCACTCGGTCAACTTGGACGGGTTTGCCGGCTCGCCCGCGAGGAGCGTTGCGGCGAACTGGTCTTTGTGGGCGGCTTGATCAGGCCGTCGATCTGGCAACTGCGCCTCGATTGGGCGACCCTCATGCAGATGCCTCTGATCATCCGCTCGTTTCGCGGCGGCGACGATCATCTGCTGTCCGGTGTGGGCCGCTTGTTCGAGAACAGCGGCTTTCGGATCATTGGCGCTCACGAGGCGGCGCCGGACATCACCGCACCGGCCGGCCCGCTTGGGCGGATCCAGCCCAGCGCGACCGTCGAGGACGACATCCGGCACGGCTTCGCGTTGGTGGCCGCGATGAGCGCGTTCGATGTGGGTCAAGCCGTCGTCGTCTCCGGCCGGCGGGTGTTGGCGGTCGAGGCTGCGGAAGGCACAGACGCCATGTTGGAGCGCATCGCGGTTATGCGTGAGGCTGGCCGGATCGCGGTTCCGGCCGGCGCGGGCGTGCTCGTCAAAGCTCCCAAGCATCGCCAGGACCTCCGGTTCGACCTGCCATCGATCGGACCTGATACGGTTACGCGGGTTGCACGGGCGGGCCTCGCTGGCATCGCTGTGGCCGCGCGCGCCACCATCGTGGCGGAGCCACAGCGGTTGATCGAAGTCGCCGACCGCACGGGCCTGTTCGTGGTCGGGTGCCTCAGTCCGGAGGCGCCAGCATGAACCGCATGCCCGCGCGGGATGGCCAACGATCGGGCGACGATCCCTCGGGAATGCGTATTTTTCTGATCGCAAGCGAGCAATCGGGTGACCGTCTCGGTGCGGCTCTGATGGACGCCCTGCAAGCGCTCGCGCCGGCACCAGTGATATTTTCCGGTGTCGGCGGCGGCGCAATGGCGGAACGCGGCCTGCGCACTCTGTTCCCAATCGATGAGCTTGCCATCAACGGGTTTTCCGCCATCCCGGCCCGGCTGCCGCTCATTCTGCGTCGCATCCGCGAGGCCGCCGACGCCGTCATTGCGGGCGAGCCTGATGCACTCGTCATCATCGACAGCCCGGATTTCACCCATCGAGTGGCGCGACGGGTGCGCGCCGCGGCGCCGCATATCCCAATTGTCGATTATGTGTCGCCGACCGTGTGGGCGTGGCGACCAGGGCGCGCGCCTGCCATGCGGCATTATGTGGACCACGTGCTCGCGTTGCTGCCGTTCGAGCCCGAAGCGATGCACCGGCTCGGCGGGCCGCCCTGCAGCTTCGTGGGTCATCCACTCGCAGAGGCCGTAACGACGTTGCGGCCGAGTTCTGACGAGGCCGCGCGCCGCGCGGCCGAACCGCCGTTGCTGCTGGTGCTGCCCGGCAGCCGTAGCAGTGAGATCAGGCGTCATCTCGCGACCTTCGGGGCTGCGATCGGTCTTGCCAAACGGCGTCTCGGCGCGGCCGAGATTGTGCTGCCGACCGTACCGCATCTCGCGGAGCGCATCCGCCGCGACACGGCGGCATGGCCGGCCGCGCCCCGCATCGTGGTCGAGCCGGCGCAGAAATGGGCGGCGTTCCGGCAAGCCCGCGCCGCGCTGGCCGCCTCCGGCACCGTGACGCTCGAGCTCGCGCTCGCCCAGGTCCCGACCATCGTTGCCTACAAGGTCACGCTGGTGGAAGAGTTGATCGCCCGTGCAATGGTGAAGGTGAAGACGGTCGGTCTTGCCAACATTATCTTAGGCGAGATGGTCATGCCGGAGCTGCTGCAATGGCAGGCGACAGCGAAAAATCTTGCCGATGCGCTCATAGCAATCGTCGGTGATACGCCGCAACGGCGGCGCCAATGCGAAGCCTTTGCCAGGCTCGACACCATCATGGAGATTGGCGGCCGGGCGCCAAGCGAGCGCGCAGCGGCCGAAGTCATCGCGCTTTCCCGCAAATTACCGCCGCGTCACGCCACGGGGCGGCATGCGGCCCACGAATAGGTGCGACGAGATTCGCCGCCAGCACCCGCTTGTGGTGTGGCGGAGCAATCGCATTTTGAGACGGCACCCCTTCACCTCTCTCCGCAAGCCGGGAGAGGGAGACGGCCTGCGCTCGATATTACTTCCGGCGCGAGATCGGTGGATACTCGCGCTGTGTCTGGCCGGTATAGAGTTGCCGCGGTCGCCCGATCTTCTGGCTCGGGTCCTCGATCATTTCCTTCCATTGTGCAATCCAGCCGACGGTGCGGGCGATCGCGAACAACACCGTGAACATCGTGGTCGGGAAACCCATCGCCTTGAGAGTGATGCCTGAATAAAAGTCGATGTTCGGATATAGCTTCTTCTCGATGAAGTAGTCGTCGTGCAGCGCGATCCGCTCCAGCTCGAGGGCGACGTCGAGCAGAGGATCGTCCTTGATGCCCATTTCGTTGAGCACTTCGTGGCAGGTCTTCTGCATGATTTTGGCGCGCGGATCATAGTGCTTGTAGACCCGATGGCCGAAGCCCATCAGCCGGAAGCTGTCGTTCTTGTCCTTGGCCCGCTTGACGAACTCCGGGATGCGGCTGACGGTGCCGATCTCGGCAAGCATTTTCAGCGCAGCCTCATTGGCGCCACCATGGGCCGGTCCCCACAGACAGGCGCAACCAGCCGCAATGCAGGCGAAGGGATTGGCACCCGAGGAACCCGACAATCGCACCGTCGAGGTCGACGCGTTCTGCTCGTGATCGGCGTGCAAGATGAAAATGCGGTCCATCGCACGCGCCAGCACCGGATTGACCTTGTAATCCTCGCACGGCACCGCGTAGCACATGCGCAGGAAATTCGCCGCGTACTCGAGGTCATTCTTTGGATAGATGAACGGCTGGCCGATTGAATATTTGTAAGCCATGGCGGCGAGCGTCGGCAGTTTCGCAATCATGCGGATCGAGGCGATGTCGCGCTGAACCGGGTCGGAAATATCGGTGGAGTCGTGATAGAACGCCGACAATGCTCCCACCGAGCCGACCATCACGGCCATCGGATGCGCATCGCGCCGGAAGCCCTGGAAAAACCGGCTCATCTGCTCGTGAACCATCGTGTGACGGGTCACCAGATAATCGAAGTCGTGTTTCTGCGCGGCGGTCGGAAGCTCGCCATAAAGCAGGAGATGGCAGGTTTCCAGGAAATCGCCGTGCTCGGCAAGTTGCTCGATCGGATACCCGCGATAGAGCAGCACCCCCTCGTCGCCGTCGATAAAGGTGATCTTGGACTCGCAACTCGCCGTCGACGTGAAGCCCGGATCGTAGGTGAAGACGTTGGCTTGACCGTACAGCTTGGAGATGTCGATCACGTCCGGCCCGAGGGTACCTTCATACACCGGGAATGTGTAGTTCTTGTCTCCAAGAGTCAGAGTGCCGGTCTTGGTGTTGGCACCGTCGAGACGTGCGTCCATGCTGGTTTCCCCGATGAGATTAGCGCCGCACTGTTGCTGGTCAACCCCCCGGCGCGAGGTGGCCCCCTCATAGCGCCGAGCCTATACTATACGCAGATTCCGCTTGGGTACCGCATTCGTTTGTGCGCCGCAAGATCGTCCGTTGCTGGTTGAAAAGCACCGCCTCCCCGTCGCGTCGCAGGTATCAGTTTCTTCCGGTTCTTCGATACAAACTGCACGTGCATAGTGTATCGTCGGCACTCACCTCGCAAGGGGGTCACGCGAAATTGTTTACGCGGTGCAGCATGCCTGATCGGCCAAGCGCGCGAGGCTTTCCTGCTTGCCGAGCACGTGCAGCACTTCGAAAATTCCCGGCGAGGTCGGGCGACCCGTCAGTGCCGCTCGCAATGGCTGCGCCACCGCGCCGAGCTTGATATCCTTGCGTTCCGCAAATGCCCGAACGGTATTTTCGGTTGCCTGCGCGGTCCATGGCTCCACTTTTGACAGGTCCGGAAGCAATTCGGCGAGGATCGCACAGGCCTGCGGATTGAGCAGCGGCTTTGCCTTCTCGTCGATCGCAATCGGACGTTCCGCATAGAGAAACCGGCCGCTGTCGATAAGTTCAACCAGGTTCTTGGCGCGCTCCTTAAGCCCCGGCATTGCGGCCAGAAACTTCGCCTTGAGATCAGGCGTGAATTTTGCCGCAAGCCCGGCGCCGTTTGCGAGATGCGGCAGCAGATGCTCGATCGCGGACACCAGATCGGCATCGGGAGATTGCCGGATGTAGTGGCCGTTGAGGCTTTCGAGCCTGGCAAAATCGAAACGCGCGGGCGAACGCCCGATCTGCGGCAGGTCAAACGCTGCGATCATTTCCTCGGTCGAAAAGATTTCCTGGTCACCGTGGCTCCAGCCCAGCCGCACCAGATAATTGCGCAGCGCCGCCGGCAGATAGCCCATCGCCCGGTAGGCATCGACGCCGAGTGCACCGTGCCGCTTTGACAGTTTCGATCCATCGGGTCCGTGGATGAGCGGCACATGCGCCATCACCGGCACATGCCAGCCGAGTGCTTTGTAGATCTGGGTTTGTCGCGCTGCGTTGGTGAGGTGGTCATCGCCGCGGATGATGTGGGTGACGCCCATGTCGTGATCGTCGACCACCACCGCCAGCATGTAGGTGGGCGTGCCGTCGGAGCGCAGCAGCACGAGATCGTCGAGGTTCTCGTTCTGCCACACCACGCGGCCCTGAACCTGGTCCTCGATCACGGTTTCGCCGGTGAGCGGCGCCCGCAGCCGGATCACCGGCTTGACCCCGGGTGGCGCCTCGGAGGGATCGCGGTCACGCCAGCGCCCGTCATAGAGCTTGGCGCGGCCTTCGCGCCGCGCGCGTTCGCGCATCTCGTCGAGTTCCTGCTGGGAAGCGTAGCAGCGATAGGCCTGCCCGGCGGCGAGCAGCTGCTCCGCTACCTCACGGTGCCGTGCGGCGCGGGAGAACTGGTATACGGTGCCGCCGTCCCATGTGATGCCGAGCCAGGCGAGCCCGTCCAGGATGGCGGCAATCGCTTCCTTGGTGGAGCGCTCGCGGTCGGTGTCCTCGATCCGCAACAGCATCTGGCCGCCGCGCCCACGCGCGTAAAGCCAGTTGAACAGAGCGGTCCGCGCCCCCCCGATATGAAGGAAGCCGGTGGGCGAAGGCGCGAAGCGTGTCACGATGGGGGTGGTCATATCGGATCGTAAAATCTCAGGCGGTTGATTGGGTTTTTGCCCCTGTACAAGGCACGGCAGCGCGCGTCACGGCAAATTCGCAAACAGCCGTTTCGCCAAGCCTCACATATGTGGAGGCGCACGGCTATATGTAAAAGGCGCGCGGCCCGATGCAAAGATTGGACCCCTGCGGTTCCTTCGTGTAAGGGCAGGGCGTCTTGAGAGCGTTGTTCGATAGGGCCTTGATCCTAGCGGTGTCATTGCGCGGCTTGACCGGACAATCGAGTAACCCACGGGCGGTTTGCTGGATCGCTCGGTCAAGCCGGGCGATGACAGCATAGCGTGTCAGCCCTGGTCGAAAATGCTCTCAGCGGCTCACTGCGAATGGAAACGGGAATCCCAGGATTATGACGGCAGCTGAAGCAGTTTCGGAAACCGGGCGTGACTTCATCCGGGACATTGTAGTGGCCGACCTGCAAGCGAGGCGCCACCCGAAGATCATCACCCGTTTTCCGCCGGAGCCGAACGGCTACCTTCACATCGGCCACGCCAAATCGATCGGCCTCAATTTCGGCATTGCGCAGGAATTCGGCGGCCAGTGCAATCTGCGGTTCGACGACACCAATCCGACCAAGGAAGAGCAGGAATACATCGACGCCATCAAGGCCAATGTGCACTGGCTGGGCTTCGACTGGGGCGACCATCTCTACTACGCGTCCGATTATTTCGAGCAGCTCTACGCCTGGGCCGAGCACCTGATCCACGAAGGGCTCGCCTATGTTGACGACCAGTCCCAGGACGAGATGCGGGCCAGTCGCGGCACACTGACCGCGCCCGGCCGCAACAGCCCGTTTCGCGACCGTACGGTTGCGGAAAACCTCGACCTGTTCCGCCGCATGCGCGCCGGCGAATTCCCTAACGGCGCGCGCGTGCTGCGCGCCAAGATCGACATGGCGTCCGGTAACATCAACCTGCGCGATCCGGTGCTCTACCGCATCCTGCATGCGCACCACCCGCGCACCGGCAATGCGTGGTGCATCTATCCGAGCTATGACTTCGCGCACGGCCAGTCGGACGCGATCGAGGGGATCACCCATTCGATCTGCACCCTGGAATTCGAGGATCACCGGCCGCTCTACGACTGGTTCATCGAGCATCTTCCGGTGCCGTCGCGCCCGCACCAGTACGAGTTCGCCCGGCTCAATCTGAGCTACACGGTGCTGTCGAAACGCGTGCTGACGGAGCTGGTGCGCGGCGGCCATGTCACGGGCTGGGACGATCCCCGCATGCCGACGCTCGCGGGATTGCGCCGTCGCGGCGTGCCGTCCGAGGCGCTGCGGCAATTCGTGCGCCGCATCGGCGTCGCCAAAGCCAACAGCGTGGTCGATGTCGCGATGCTCGAACATGCCATCCGCGAGGTGCTCAACGCCTCGGCGCTGCGCCGCATGGCGGTGCTGCGGCCATTGAAAGTCGTGATCGAGAACTACCCCGAGGGGCAGAGCGAGGAGCTTGAAGCCGTCAATCACCCGGACGATCCCGGCGCCGGCAGTCGGCGCGTGCGGTTCGGCCGCGAGCTCTATGTGGAGCGCGACGACTTCATGGAGAATCCGCCCAAGAAGTTCTACCGCCTCTCGCCCGGAAAAGAAGTGCGGCTGCGCTATGCCTATTTCATCACCTGCCGCGAGGTGGTGAAGAACGCCGCCGGAGAGGTGGTCGAGCTGCGCTGCACATACGATCCGGCAACGCGCGGCGGTAATGCGCCCGACGGCCGCAAGGTGCAGGCGACGCTTCATTGGGTCAGCGCCGCCGACGCCGTGACTGCGGAGGTACGGCTCTACAATCAGCTCTTCACCAGGCCGGATCCCGACGTCGGCAACTTCGCAGCCGACATCAATCCCAATTCGCTCGAAGTGCTGTCCGATGCGAAAGTGGAGCCCGCGGCTGCGGCCGACAATTCGCCCGCCGCGATCCAGTTCGAGCGGCTGGGCTATTTCGCCCGCGACCCGGACTCCGCACCCGGCCGGCCGGTGTTCAACCGCACGATCGGGCTGCGCGATACGTGGGGCAAGGTGCAGAGCGCCGGCGGGTGATGGCCTCGTGCGGGCGCGCTTATGCCGTAACAGCGCCGCGATTCCTCCCTCCCCGTCTTCGGGGAGGGCCGGGGTGGGGTTTTTTCCGCGGCACGGCCTCGCCTGTGTCACCCCATCCGGCGCTCCGCGCCACCCTCCCCGAAGACGGGGAGGGATACCTCCTGCACGACCGCATCGTTCATGCTAGCCAAGCGCTCCGGAGCTAGACAAACCGGTACAGTGGCGTTTTCCGGAGCGGTATGTTTACTCCCCCAGGTATGGGCGCTGATGCCCGCACAGGCGCATTGCTTCATGTCTTCATTGGCGGAGCTTCCGGAACTCGTCGGCTTTTTCAGCTATTCGCGCAGCGACGACGAGCATTCCGGCAATGCGCTGTCGGTGCTGCGGAAGCGCATTCATGACGAATTGCGTCTGCAACTCGGGCGCGACGTCCGGCTGTGGCAGGACACGGAGGCCATTCCGCACGGCACATTGTGGGAAGACCGGATCAGGAAGGCGATTGCGGAATCGGCTTTTTTCATCCCGATCGTCAGCCCCAGCGCAATCCGCAGCTCCCATTGCAAGTTTGAGTTCGAAGCCTTCCTGGGCCGCGAATCGGAGCTTCTGCGCGACGATCTTGTCTTTCCAATTCTCTACATCCGGGTGCCGGCGCTTGAGAACGAACTGCAGCGCCGCCAGGACGAGGTGCTGAAAATCATCCACGCCCGTCAATATGCCGACTGGACAAAGATTCGGCTGGATGACGCGGCTTCCCCCGCCGTGGGGAAGCAAGTCGCGCGTTTCTGCGAGGACATCGCGGAAGCGCTGCGCAAGCCTTGGGGGTCGCCGGAGGAACGCCGCCGCAGAGAGGAAGCCGAAGCGGAGGAGGCCCGCGGGATTGCACAGGCGGAAGAGGAGCGCTGCCGGCAGGAAGCGCGGCAGCGAGAGCGCAGAGACCAGGTCCGCCGGACCGCGGAAGACGACGCTCAGCGGCGAGCCGAGGCGGAACGCCGCCGAAGGGAAGATACCGAGGCGCAACAGCGAGAGCAGCTTCGGCGGGACACAGAGGCCCATGCTGAACGCTCGCATGCTGCGGTGAAGTCGGGCCAGGGGCTTGCTCCACCCGAGAAATGGTGGGCTTCGAAGCGTGCATCGGCGGCTGTTGGCATGCTTGGTGTTATCATCGTTGGTTCAGTCCTCGCTTGGTTTACAATTTTGAGGGAGCCGGTCTCGCGGCCAGCAACGCATCGTCCGCCAGACGCGATTACGGCCGTAGCTACGCCCGCCCAGCCTGCGCCGGGGGAGCCGGTCTCGACGCCATCTAGGCAGCCTTCGGCGGAGGCGATTACGGCCGCGGCGGCACCCGCCCCGCCTGCACCTGCTCTCGTTACGCCCGGAGCGACACTCGTTCAGCCCGCGTCTGGGCTCATCAGGCCCTTATCCCCTGAGCGCGAACGCGCGCTCAAGCCCAAGGACGCCTTCCGGGACTGTAACAACTGCCCCGAGATGGTGGTGGTGCCTTCGGGCTCATTTACGATGGGGTCGCCGGATGGTGAGAAGGATCGCGATAGCGATGAGGGTCCGCAGCGTGTTGTGACGATCGGCAGGGCGTTTGCCGTGGGGAAATTGCATGTCACCGTCGATCAGTTTGCAGCGTTCGTGGCGGAGACGCATTACGACGCCGGCTCCAAGTGTTGGACCTTTGAGAGCGGCAAAGCAGAGGAACGTTCGGGCCGATCGTGGCGCAATCCCGGCTTCGTGCAGGAGGGGTCGCACCCCGCAGTGTGCGTGAGCTGGTACGACGCTAAGGCATATACGGAATGGCTGGCGAAAAAGACCCAGAGGCCTTACCGCATGTTGACGGAGGCGGAATGGGAGTATGCGGCGCGCGGGCGAACGGAGCCCGGTACTTATCCGCGCTTCTGGTTCGGTGATAGCGAAAAAGGCCTGTGCCGGTACGGCAACGGGGCGGATCAGACGGCGCGGGTCAGCATCGAGGGGGCCAAAGGCTGGACGATTGCCCCATGCGACGATGGCTACGCTTATACGTCGCCCGCCGGGCACTTTGAGCCAAATGCCTTCGGATTATACGATATGTTCGGCAATGCATGGCAATGGACGGCGGATTGTTACCACGACAGCTACAAAGGCGCGCCTGCCAACGGCGACGCCTGGACAACCGGAGATTGCAGTAGCCGAGTGGTCCGCGGCGGTGGCTGGGGCCACGTTCCGGGGCTCCTCCGCTCGGCCCTCCGCCGCAAGGTCACCGCCGGCCTCCGCAACGGCGGCATCGGTTTTCGTTTGGCCAGGACGCTTACCCCTTGATTCTTTACTTCTTTACGTCTGGGGTCCAGGGGCGAAGCCCCTGGTCGAGAAATTTTCAGGTAGTTAGGCGTCGCCGCTCGCTTCAGCCAATCTGGAGAGGCCGCGGTATCGCGAAAAACGATAACAATGGATTGGTGCCGACGTAAGGATGATGTAGGGGCGACCCTTGTGGTCGCCCTGATCCGCGGACGATCAGAACCCGGAGAAGATCGCGGCATGACGCGTTTAATCGATCCGATCAGGGGGCGCGCGGTGCGCAAAACCGGGCGACCACAAGGGTCGCCCCTACAGCGGGCAATGTTGGAGGCTTGTGCGCGCCGCTCGAGACGCCAGGGCGGAATCTGCTTCAGCATAGCCGACCACCTCGGTTGACTTTCTTCGGCGTCCCGGCGCGGGGGCGAACGCGACCCAGGAACAGAATTGCGCCCTCGGAACTTGTCGCACCAGATGGAACCCCAAATGCACGGGTTGGCGCGCATGCCAGTTCATGGAACGAGCGAAAGACTGCGGCACAAAATAGATGGCGGCCGAACGCGGGACAAAGTGGATTTTCCCGATCCTGCCGCCGTCCCGCTCGGTGCGGACGAGGAGGCAGCAGGGACACCTCTCGGCGGTCCTTCTGTGAGGACGGCGCTGCTGCAGGAAACGCGGCGCTCTTCAAAAAGGGTTGCGATCAGTCATCCCCCTAGCATGGCCATTTGGTTCTACGCCGCCTTTATAGTCTTCCTGGCGGTTGGGATGGTGGCTGCCATGATGCTGGCCTGAGCGACGCTTCAACGCAGCGATGTGGGCGTAACGCGGCGATGTGGGCGTCGCCGACAGTGACGAGCCCGGCGACGACATCGACATGTGACTTCAGCTGCGCCGACGAGACAGAACTGCCCTCTGGTCAATCAGCGCGATGGACGTCGGCGCGTAGAGCATGACAGACCTGCGAAAGTGACAGTCTGTCGAACCTTTCGGTTTCCCCGCGCGACTTAGGGGCGCGATCACGTTGGTGATCTCCCGTCGGGACATTGTGGCCAGGGGAATGCTCCCAATATTCTGAGAGGATACTGAAACATGAAAACGAACCTGAAGCTGATTTTGTCGAGTGTCGGCGTCGTTGCGCTGCTGGCGTCTCCCGCGATGGCAAAGCAAGTGCGTACGGACAAGGCCGCGTCAGTAGCTGTCCCGAGCGATGCGCGCGCCTCGACCGCGGCGATCAACGAAGGCGGTCCGTACACGCCGTCAGCGTCGACTCAGCCGTACGGCAAGAACCGCGATTTCCAGGGCGGATTCAACTATTAGCCCCTGTGCCGCTGACATTCATCCAACGCCATTGCCGGGCTTGACCGGCGGGTGACGGATGAAGGTGGGCCAATCGTGAACAGAAAGACCCGCCCTCTTGGCGGGTCTTTTGCCAACATCCCCCATTGTGTCTCCGGTTTCGCCTCCTCAAAACACGTTGTTTCGACGGCGTGCCCACCGCAAAAAAAGCGCCCCGCAGGGCGCTTGAGTTCGGATCGATCGGGCGATCCTGGGAGGAACCTTTGGCCGTTCCGAAAGGTCTGCGACCTTTCGCAATCGCGCGCTATGCCGAGTAATACATCTCGAACTCGACCGGATGCGGGGTGTGCTCGAAGCGGATCACTTCCGACATCTTGAGATCGATGTAGCTGTCGATGAAATCGTCATCGAACACTCCGCCGGCCTTGAGGAATGCGCGGTCGGCATCGAGGCACCCCAGCGCCTCGCGCAGCGAGCCGCAGACGGTCGGAATCTGCTTCAGCTCGGCCGGCGGCAGATCATACAAATCCTTGTCGATGGCGGGGCCCGGATCGAGCTTGTCCTTGATGCCGTCGAGGCCGGCCATCAGCATGGCGGCGAAGCCGAGATAGGGGTTGGCCAGCGGATCGGGGAACCGCACTTCGACGCGCTTGGCCTTGGGGGACGTCGTCCACGGAATACGGCAGGCGGCCGAGCGGTTGCGGGCCGAATAAGCGAGCAGCACCGGCGCCTCGAAGCCGGGCACCAAACGCTTATAGGAATTCGTGGTCGGGTTGGTGAACGCGTTGATCGCTTTGGCATGCTTGATGACGCCGGCGATGTAGGACAGGCAGATTTCCGACAGGTCGGAGTATTTGTTGCCGGCGAACACCGGCTTGCCGTCCTTCCAGATCGACTGGTGGCAGTGCATGCCGGAGCCGTTGTCGCCGTAGACCGGCTTCGGCATGAAGCAGGCGGTCTTGCCGTAGATGTGGGCGACCTGCTGGATGCAGTATTTGTACATCTGCAGCTGGTCGGCCATCGTCACCATCGGGGAGAACTTCATGCCCAGCTCATGCTGGGCGGAGGCCACCTCGTGGTGATGCTTCTCCACACTGACGCCCATCTTGGCCATGGCGCCGAGCATCTCGGAACGCATGTCCTGGAACGTGTCCTGCGGCGGCACCGGGAAATAGCCCATCTTGGCGCGAATATGATGGCCGAGATTGCCGCCTTCGTAATCGGTGTCCGAATTGGTGGGGAATTCGATCTGATCGAGCCTGAAGCCGGTGTTGTAGGGCTGGGCGCTGTATTTCACATCGTCGAACACGAAGAATTCGGCTTCGGGACCGAAATAGACGGTGTCGCCGACCCCCATGGATTTGACCATGGCTTCGGCCCTCCTGGCGATGCCGCGCGGGTCGCGGCTGTAGGGCTCACCGGTAGTCGGCTCCAACACGTCGCAGACGAGCACGAGCGTCGTCTCGGCATAGAACGGGTCGATACAGGCCGAATTCGGATCCGGCATCAAACACATGTCGGACTCGTGAATCGCTTTCCAACCGGCGATCGAGGAGCCGTCGAACATCTGGCCGTCCGAGAAAGTGTCCTCGTCGATGATGCTGATGTCAAAAGTGACATGCTGCCACTTGCCGCGCGGGTCGGTGAAACGAAAATCAGCATATTTGACGTCGTTGTCCTTGATAAGATCCAGGACATCTTTGGCGGTGGTCATAGAACAAATTCCCCTTTTCTCAGGCGGCCCCCACAACGGCGAACCTGGCCCCGATTCGTTAAATCGCATCCAGGCCGGATTCCCCGGTTCGGATGCGAATGGCTTCCTCTATCTTGGAGACGAAAATCTTTCCATCGCCAATGCGACCAGTCTGTGCAGAGCGCCTTATGGTGTCGACCGCCTTGTCGACCATGTCGTCGCCAAGCACGATCTCGATCTTCACCTTCGGCAGAAAATCGACCACGTATTCGGCGCCGCGGTATAGTTCCGTATGTCCCTTCTGGCGTCCGAACCCCTTGGCCTCCGTTACCGTAATGCCTTGAAGTCCAACTTCCTGCAGCGCTTCCTTTACTTCGTCGAGCTTGAAGGGCTTTATGATCGCTTCGATTTTTTTCATCGCCGTTCATCCCTGGTCCGCGCAGATCACCGGAATCTTGCGGACCGCTTACAGGAGGGCCGCGCCACCTGTTAGCAGGGTCCGTGCCAACCGCCGGCGCGGCCGGAAATGCAATTTTTTCAATCGCTTACGGTGTCCGTCGCGTTACGGACGCGGGGTACCGGTGCGCGCGGTGATTAAGCAATGTGCACGATGACGAATAAGTTCGCAAACCTGCAATCTATACTCCGAAACATGTCGGATATGATGATTGTTTAGGCTGATGGTGCATACTTTTTAGGCGCATACGCGCCTTCGTTGCAGGATGGAGTTGATATCGTAGGTCTACCTCCACGCTTTTCATACCGTCGGCGTCATTCCGGGGCGCCGCGAAGCGGCGAGCCCGGAATCCATAATCCCGGGTCGAAGGTTATGGATTCCGGGCGCCCTCGCTGCGCTCGGGATCCGGAATGATGCACGGGTTCGTGACGGCACACGTGATGTTCGAGCTTCTCACCAATGCCGAAATGGGCGAGGCGGATCGCCGGACCATCGCGTCCGGCGTTTCCGGCCAGACCCTGATGGAGAATGCCGGCACCGCGGTGGCCAATACGGTCGCGGTGCGGCATCCGCCCGGCAGCAAGGTCGCTGTCGTGGCGGGGACCGGCAACAATGGTGGCGACGGCTTCGTTGCCGCCCGGCAGTTGCACCAGGCCGGTTATCGTGTCGGGGTGCACCTGATCGGGCGGAGGGACGCCATCAAGGGCGATGCCGCCGAGGCGGCGCGGCGATGGCAGGAGCCAGTAGCGAGCGGCGTGCTCGATCTCGCCGGTGCCCATGTCGTCGTTGATGCGCTGTTTGGTGCAGGACTGGACCGGCCGGTTGCCGGCGACGCGCTCGCCGCTATCGCCGCGATGAATGGGGCAGGGGTGCCGGTGGTCGCGGTGGACCTGCCGAGCGGCATCAATGGGACGACGGGCGCGGTTCTGGGCGACGCCGTGAAGGCCAGCCAGACCGTCACGTTCTTTCGCAAGAAGTCCGGGCATCTGCTTTTGCCCGGTCGAAGTTACTGCGGCCCAATCCAGGTGGCCGATATCGGCATTCCGGCCAATGTCCTCGCCCACATTCGGCCGGCGGCTTGCGAGAACAGCCCGGCACTCTGGGACCGCCTGTTCCCGGTACCGTCCCTTGAGGGCCACAAATACAGCCGCGGTCACGCGGTGGTGGTGTCGGGCGGCCTGGCGCGGACCGGAGCGGCGCGGCTCGCCGGATTGGCGGCGCTGCGCGGTGGCGCCGGGCTCGTGACGCTCGCCACGCCGCGTGATGCGCTGGTGGTCAACGCTGCCGTCAGCCTCGCCGTGATGGTGCGGCCAATCGATAATGCGGCCGAATTCGAGGCCATGCTGGCCGACCATCGTTTCAATGCGGTGGCGATCGGACCGGGGGCGGGGATCGGCCTGCACACGCGGGAGATGACGCTGACGGCGCTCTCCGGCGCACGCGCGGTCGTTCTTGATGCCGACGCCCTGGTGAGCTTCGCCGATCACGCGGAGATGCTGTTCGCGGCGCTCAACAACAACCGCAAGGCGGTTTTGACGCCGCATTCAGGAGAGTTCCACCGGCTGTTTGGCAAAGCGCTTGAGAATATTCCGGCCGCCTCCGCATCCAAGCTTTCCGCCGCCACAGCGGCCGCGAGCATCACGGGCGCCGTTGTGGTGCACAAGGGTGCCGACACCGTGATCGCGGCACCGGACGGCCGCGCCGCCATCAACGCCAATGCCCCGCCGTGGCTCGCTACCGCCGGCACCGGCGACGTGCTGGCCGGACTCATCACCGGCCTCCTCGCCCAGGGAATGCCCACGTTCGAGGCCGCCGCGGCTGCGGTTTGGGTCCACGGCAAAGCCGCCACGCACGCCGGGCCGGGCATGATCTCGGAGGATCTGGCGCCGCGATTCGGCGAAGTTTACCGGCGGCTGTTTGCAGAGTTGGCAGATTAAGAGCGCGTCCGATGAGTTGATCCACTCTTCGTCGGTCACCCTTCGTCCGTCACCCGCGGGCTTGACCCGCGGGTCCATCTTCACGTGATGATGGTTGCGGGGGTCAAGCCCCATATGCGCCAAGTTAAACTCCCCTCCCCCTTGTGGGGAGGGGTCGGGGGTGGGGGTCGAGGAGTGGAGCAAGGCGGTGCCCCGTGGCACGACCCCCCACCCCAACCTCCCCCGCAAGGGACCCACAAGGGGGGAGGGAGTCCCAGCGGCACGGTACGGCTTAACTTCGCGCACATGGCGTCAAGCCCGGCAATGACACTGGATGAACATCAGCGAGACGCGGTCCGCGCCTTTATTTGATTATTTGGTCTCGAACCAACTCACCCCCGCCGCCGGCGCTGCAAGCGCATATTGCTCGATCAGCCAGCGGCCCGGGTTGTCAGCCACGAACGCGATGCGTGCGGTCTGGCGCCCCGCCACCACGATGGTGTCGAGCCAGTAGGGCTTCCAGCCGTCGTCGAGGCGGTCAAGCAGGCGGAAATGGTGGCCATGGAGGTGCACCACGTGCGCGGCGTCGTTGCGATTGTCGAGCGCCATCACCACGGTGCGCCCGCGCTCAGCGGCAAACAGTGGCTTTGACGCGGGAACCGTCGCCGCCGCATCGCCAGCCTCGATCGGCAGCGCAATGCGCAGGGCACGGGAAAAATTCATCCGCACCGGCAGCGGATTGGACGGAAGAGGCGCGGGCTCGCCAAGCGGCGCCGCGCGCGCCGGCGGCCCCTCATAGACGATGCGTGCCAACGGCGCCTCGCCGCCGTCATGCGTGAGCATGATCGGCGCGATGGCGCCCGGTGTCAGCGTGGCGTCGACGAAGACATCGGCGCGATTGCCCGGCCCGAGCACGACGCGGCCGTCGCGGCTTGTGAACGGCTCCGCGGGCTCGCCGTCGAGCGCCATCACGACGACCCGATGGTCCGCGATGCGCCCCTTCATCACCTGCGCGACCGATGCGTTGATGAAGCGCAGCCGCAGCCGCTCATTGGGACGGACAGGGATGTCGAGCGTGGCAGCGCCGTTCAGGGTGAGTCGGCGCGCTCCGTCGCCCTCGGCTGGGCGATCGGCGAATACGAGGAGCTGATCCTGATCCACGGTTGGCGGAGTGGGCTCCGCAACGACGAGCGCGCCGTAAAGCCCACGTTCCTGCTGGCCACGCGGCACCGCGCGATACCAGAACGTGCCGGCATCGGTCACCGGGAAGCGGTAGTCGAAGCTCGCGCCCGGCGCGATCAACGGGCCGCCGAGCGGGGCGCCGCCGTCCATTCCCCTCTGCGGTGCGCCGTCCCTCGTGTTGGGTGCGGGCGCACCGTGGAATTCCACCGCATTAGGCACGCGCACGCCGTGCCAATAAAGCGCCATCGGGTCATCAAGCCCGTTGACGAGCCTCATCTTGACTTCCTCGCCGCGCCGCACCCGGATCACCGGCCCGGGCACCGCCCCGTCAAAGCCCGCGGCACTCGCGCGCAGCACAGTGAACCCATCGGGCGCGATCTCGGCGCGGACACGCGCTGCGACGGCCGCGAGCGCGCAGCCAGACCCCTGGAGGAGATTGCGTCGGGACAACATGGGAAAAAGCTATAGCGGATTCTGTAGGATGGGTTGAGCGCCAGCGAAACCCATCATGGGCCCCGCCAAGCGGCGCAGTCGATGATGGGTTTCGCTGCCGCTCAACCCATCCTACGCCCCGCCAAACGGCGCAGTCGATGATGGGTTCGCTGGCGCTCAACCCATCCTACACACCATTTGCGAGATCATCGATTGTTGCCGTCAACATTGCACTTCGGCGTGCAACCGCTTCCTGATAGTGTGCCGCGGCCATATCGGGGCCGGGCTGCGCGTGAAACCGATCTTCATCAGCTATTCCTCGCAACACCGCGACGTGACGGAGAGCCTCGCGCGCCGGCTTGAGGGCGCGCCGGTCGCGCTCCCCGACGTGAGCACCGAGCACCTCACCGTGTGGT
>Ga0066395_10000072_pt1 | contig 34343 bp, 17 predicted proteins | sample PanSoiPlot1MoBio_FD_61218 | JGI IMG/M metagenome (GOLD analysis project Ga0066395, IMG submission 61218) | Tropical forest soil microbial communities from Panama analyzed to predict greenhouse gas emissions - Panama Soil Plot 1 MoBio | ecosystem: Environmental > Terrestrial > Soil > Tropical... | reverse complement strand
GTGGGGTACACGGCCACCTCGTCGAGGAGGCCCGCGACCTGCTCGGTGCCGTCCGGCGCGCAGCCGATCCCCACCCCGGTGGCGATCGCCGTCGTCCCCGTCGCCCCGCACGCCGTCGTCCCCAGGACGTTCCCGTCCTTGTAGACGGTGATCGTCTGGGTCGCCCGGTTGAGGGTGACGGCGTAGTGGTGCCAGGTGTTGGCGGTGACCGACGTGTTGACGCCGTACGAGACGGCGTCGAGCGCCGACAGGAAGAGGATCTGGTTGCTGTTCGTGCACAGGGCCCAGTTGGCGCCGCCGGTGGCCCCCTGGCCGACGAGCCGGCGCTGCCCCGAGCCGGGGCCGTTGGTGTTGAACCAGCACTCCAGGGTGAAGCTGGTCAGGTCGAACGAGGCGCTGTCCGGGACGAGCACGCCGGAGCCCCCGGCGAGGAGCGAGACCGCGGTGTCGGCGTCCCCGCCCAGGGCCCCCCGTTGCCCCAGGAGCGTCTGGGTGCCGGCGCCCTGGTACGTGCCGTGGTTGGCCGACGCGCTGGCGTCGGTCGCGGTCGTCCCGCCGGCCTCGCCCAGCCGCCAGTAGCCGACCGGCCCGTCGGCCAGCACCTCGTCGCGGTACGCCACGCCCTACCTCAGAGCTTGAAGATGCGGTTGGCGCCGTTGTCCCAGGCCACCGTGATGTCGCCCCCGTTGGGGGTGACCGGCAACCCGGTCGCCGTGTCGATGAAGGCGATGAGGCGCTGCGCCGTCGCGGCCACGTCGGCCCCGCCGGTGACGGCGGACGACTGGAAGACGAAGATGGCGGTGATCGCCGCGCCGGAGGGCACGGCGCTGAAGGTCACGTCGGCGGCGTCCGCCACGCCGGAGGTGATGGTCTTGGTGCCCAGCGCGGCCGAGGTGGACACCAGGGTGGCCCCGGCGCCCGTGGCGTCGCTGACGAACTTGTGGGCCGCGGTGAAGGTGTAGCCCCGCACCAGGGAGGCCTTCACCACCGCGGTGTCCCAGTCGATCTCCCCCGCCAAGAAGCCCTCCCGGCCGGGATCCCAGAGTGCCGATGCCATGGTGTCCTCCTACCAGATCCACAGGTCGCCCGTCGCCGGGCTGGACGGGGCGCTCGCGTTCACGGTGATCTTGGGTTGCAGCGTCGTGCCGTAGGTGGGCGGGTTGGTGAAGGTCGCGTTCGTCGTCCAGAAGTTGTTCCAGTACCGGTTGGAGAAGCCCAGGTCGTAGGCAGCGTGGGCGAACGGGCGGAACGGGCAGTTGACCCCCAGGACGCCGGTGGTGATGCGCAGGAGGGCGGCGTCGGTCGGCGTCGCCCCCGGCCCGAACTCGACGCGGTCGTAGTTCAAGCGGGCGCGGGGCTCGGGCTCGCTGCCGTAGCGCACCTGGAACCACATCGGCGTGCTGGGCGTGTTGACCTCCACGTTGCCGGTGAGCGTGCCCCCGGTGAGCGGGAGGTAGCTGCCCCCGCCCCCCGGCGGGGCGTAGAACCCGTCCGCGTTCCAGACGATCGCGTTCCCGCTCTGCGCGGAGACGGTGATCGCCCGGTTCTGCCACGTCAACTGGTCGGTGGCGTTGGTCGTCAGGAGCAGGTCGGCGGTCTTGGCCTGGTTCCGCCACGCCACGGACTGCCCGGGGGCCAGGCGCAGGGCGCCCGTCCGGGCGCTGTTGGCGGCGTCGATCTCCACGTACCCGCCCTGCGACCAGACCCCCAGCCAGGAACTGGCCTGCAAGGCGCTCTCGGCCCAGAGCAGCCCGGGCGCCTGGCGCTGCAACACGGTGTCGGTCGAGGACGTGCCCCCGGGCCCGAAGCCCAGTTCTCCGCCCCCGGTGGTGGCCTCCAGGTAGACCCGGTAGGCGGAGGGGCCGTCCGTGTCGTACCGCATCCAGATGCCGGCGTGGCCGCCCACCAGGTTGAGTTGGTCCTGGATGGTCACGTCGCCGGTGAAGGTGTCGCCGGCCTTGAGGACGTACCGCACGTCGGCGTCGGCGGTGCTGACCGCCCCGATGTCCGCCGGGACGAGCACCACCGCCCCCGTCTTCCCGTTCACGCTGGAGACCGAGGGCGGGGTGAGCAACTGCTGCCAGTTGCCCAGCACGGTGGGGTCGGTGCCCCGCAGGATGTACGTGCTGTTCTGGTCTCCCCTGATGGCGAGATCCCCTTGCTGGGCGGGGAGGGCCAGCATCGCGGCCTGGTTGGCGGCGAGGAACGTCTGGGTGAGGGCGATCAGGGGGAGGTACTGGGCGGGGATCGTCCCGTCGGGGGCGAGCGGGGCGATGCCCCCCGGCTGGCCCACGAAGCTGTTCTGCACGTACCGCTGGTCGGCCTGGTCTTTCGTGTAGACCGGGGCCCCGAGGCTCATGTACCGGGCGTCCCCCTGGGCCGGCGTCAGGTAGGTGGCGTCGGCCTGGGTCTTGGTCAGGTAGTCCGGGGGCGGGAGCAGCCCGGTCGAGCCGTTGACCTGGATGTCCAGCCACTGCATGTAGGCCCGCAGGTCGAGGATCGCGTCGTAGAGCGACCGCTGGCGGATCGTCCAGGGCTTGCCCCCCTGGGAGAACGGCGTGTCCGGCGGGGGCGTGGCCACGAGCCCACTCGGGGCCTGCGCAGCCCGGGCCCCGGGGGCGCCGTTCGAGGCGCCCAGGGCGTTGACGATCGGCCGGCCGTTCGTCGTCGTCATCAGATCGCTCCCGCGATGCGCCGCCTGCGGTAGGCGGCCTCCAGGCCCGTGTTCCAGGCCACGCCGTAGGGGGCGTAGTAGTCGGCCCTGGTTCTGCCCCAGGAGCCGGCCCCGCCGGTGCCCCCGCCGCCCTGGGCGCCCGCGCCCCCGGGCCCGCCCCCGCCGCCGCCGGCCTGCACCGCGCCCCCGCCGGAGACCCGTTCGAAGCAGAGCCAGACGGAGCCCCCGCTCCCCCCGCCGCCCCCGCCGCCCCCGACGCCGGCCGTGGCGGCGCCCCCGGCCCCGGCCCCGCCCGGGGCGTGGATGATGCCCCCGGAGGCGACGTAGAGGGCCGTGCCGCTGAGCTTGGCGGCGCCCCCGCCCGCCCCGCCTCCCCCGGCGCCCGCGCTGACCGGGGCGTAGGCCGCGTACGACCACTGGCCCCCGGCCCCGGCGGCGCCCTGGCCGGCGTTGTTGACGCCGCTGTTGGGGTTGAGGGAGCCCGGCTGGCCGGGCGAGGCGTCCGCCACCGTCAGGAAGCCGGCGTTCGTGCCGAAGCTGACGTAGATGTGGCCGCCCCCGCCCCCGCCCCCGGAGCCCCCGGGGTTGCCCCCGTACGTGGTGGCGAAGTCGCAGTCCCCGCCCCGCCCGCCCCGGGCGTACACCTGGACGGAGCACTGCATCACGTTGGCCTCGATGCGGCAGTGGCCCCCGGCGCCCCCGCCCCCGCCCCCGGAGCCCTCGTTGGCGCCCGAGCGCCCCTGGCCGGCGGCCCCCGGCTGGCCGTCCAGGATGATCCGCCCGGCCCCCAGCAGCCGGTTGCAGACGATGCGCAGGCTGGCCCCGCCCGCCCCGCCGTTGCCCCCCACGAACTGGTTGTTGGGGCTGTTCTGGCCCCCGCCGCCCCCGCCCCCCGAGCCGGCGGCGAGCGAGGCGGCGGAGACGGCGTTGTAGGCCGGGCCCCCGGCGCCCCCGTGGACGACGACGGGGTTGTTGTAGCCCTCGCCCCCCGCGCCGCCCGCGCCCCCGTGGCCCGCGCCCCCGCCCCCGCCGGGGCCCCCGCCGGAGCCGGCGGCGTTCTGCCGGGACTGCCCGCCCTGCCCCGGGGCCGGCCCCGCGCCCGCGGGGGCCGGGGTGGCGTTGGGGGTGTTGCTCGCGCCCCCGGCCCCGCCCCCGTAGCCCCGCCAGGAGCCGTCGATCACGCCGTCGAGGATCAGGTCGCCGGTGCAGCGGATCACCCCCACCCCGGTGCAGTGGGCCGTCACCCCGGCCGGGACGGTCAGGGTGTGGTAGTCCCAGGTGGCGTTGTTCCAGTCGTAGCCGCCGGTGGCGGTCTGGTCGCCCCCGCTGCCCGTCCCCAGGTCGAGGGGGCTCCCGCCCCCGGCCCCGCCCGCCCCGCCGTTGCCCCCCGCACAGGTGTTGTCCACCGGGTTGTCCAGGGGGACGTTGGCCAGGGCCTCGTACTGGGCCCCGCCGCCCCCGCCCCCGCCGGGGTTGGCGCCCCCGCCCGCGGCCCCCGCGGCGCCGGCGCCGTAGTAGGCCCCGCCCCCGCCCCCGCCTCCCCCGCCGGCGCCCGAGGCGGCCCCGGCGCCCCCGTTGCCCGCCCCGTTGACGGCGGCCGTCTGCACGACGACGGCCCCGTACACCTCCATGTTGCCCGTACGCACGTCGGCCCCGTGCTGGATCGTCAGGGTGTGCCCGGCGTTGACGGCGATGTGCGTCCACTGCCCGGTGCCGATCGTCGCGTTCCCCGCGGTCGAGAGGAACCCGTTGGCCCCGTTGGAGTGGCTGCGGCGCAGGAGGGGCACCGCTAGCTCCCGAACCGCACGTCGACCGCCCGGAGGCGGGTGGCGCCGGGCGGGGCCAGGCACTGGACGTACATCGTGCAGAGGTACCCGGCGTACGACGCCGGGACGGCGGCCCAGACGTGGTCGTGGTGGGTCATGAGGTTCGCCGTGTAGGGCACGACCCGGTCAGCGATGGCGGCCCAGCCGGTGTCCGCGCTGCTGGCGTCCGCCAGGGCGGCGCCCCCCAGGCGCCAGGTGGCCGACTGGGTGGTGGGGCTCCACGTCCAGTACCGGAAGGTGATGTCGCCCCCCGCGAACGCCTGGGGGATCGTCAGGTTGATCGAGGCGTACCCGTTGGCCCCCGCCTGGAAGACCAACTCGTACCGCTCCGTCCCGCTCTGGCGGAACTCCGGGTCGCAGCCGGAGACGGGGGTGAGCCCCTCGGCGCCCAGGGTCTTGCCCCCCGTCCCGCCCCCCGTGGGCACGCCGGCGCGCAAGTACCGGGCGTCCCCCAGGGTCTGGGTGAGCACCGGGCTGCCCCCCAGGGCGAGGGCGTTCGGCCCGCTGCGCTGGAGGGCCGTGTCGAGGGCCTGGGCGGTGTCCACGGGGCCGAAGAAGAGGGTGTCCCGGGCCGCCGGGTTCAGCAGCACCGGCTGATCCACGATCGTCCCCGGCCCGCCCCCGACCGCGCTCTCCCGCACCAGGTTCCCCGTGCCGACGGTGCCGGTGGCGATCGCCGCCCCGTCCAGGGCGCCCCCGCCGGCGGGGGTCTGGTGGGCGTGCTGGGCCAGGCTGAAGTCGTCGATCGCCGGCACGATCAGGATCCCGTGGTCGATCGTCTTGTTGGTCAGGGTGACCGACGCGGTGGTCGTGACGGCGTTGTCCAGCACCAGGAAGTTGTCGTTCAGGTCGGTCACGAGCGCCGGGTCGTCCAGGGAGGGCATCTTCAGGCCCAGGAGGGGCGTGATCGACATGAGGGGCGTGACCGACGCCGCGGTGGGCAGGGCCAGGGCCTTGGCCACGGCCTGCTGGACGAGCGCGTCCAGCGCGCTGGGCGCCGGGGGCATGCCGACGGGCGGGGGCTCGACGCCGACCATCACTGCAACTCCAATAGGTCTTGCCAGGAGTGCTGGCTGATCTGGCGCCAGGTGTACAGGGAGACGGTGCGCCAGGTGCCCTGGTCGCGGGCCCGCTGCTCCACCGCCACCACGTCCACCAGCAGGGGGATCTCCCCGGAGTAGCCGGCCTCGCCCGCGCTCGCCGCCCGCAGGCTGATGCCGTCCACGGGCACGGACACGTCGTAGGCGATGCCCCACTCGTCCGTCAGCACGAGGGCCCCGGAGGCGCCGGCCAGGCCCCGCAGGGTCTTCAGGGCCAGGCTGGGCACCTCCGGGTCGCCCCAGCCCGAGGAGCCCGAGGGGGCGTAGGCCCCGCTGGAGAGGTCGAGCGTCATCTCGTGGCGCCAGACGGGCGTGGGGCGCAGGTCGTACTCGGCGGTCACGGAGTACACCTGGGGCGTCGTCGTCGGGTCGCCCGTCGTCAGGCGGATCCCGCAGTCGAAGCCCCGCCCGTACAGCGGGGGCACCAGGTGGTTCTTGGCGCCCACCCCGCTGCGCTGGAGGGGCCCCTCGGTGTAGCCGAAGGGCTGCCCGGAGGGGTCGGGGACGCCGGTGTCGAGCTTCCACCGCAGGCGGATCGTCTGCGCCCCCGTCTGCGTGTACCCGTCGAGCTTGCGGTCGAGGGGCGCGCACAGGGGCGTCAGGCTGTACCAGGCCTTGTTGATCGCCGGGAAGCGCGCCAGCAGCCGGCTGTAGTACAGCGTGCCCGCCGGGGCGTAGGGGTAGTCCGCGTCGGCCCGGGGGTCGCGCCCCTGGCCCGGGAGGTGGTACCAGCCGAAGGCGAAGGTGTCCGGCTCCCCCACCGGGGGGTTCGGCTCGGCGGCGAAGTACGTCTGGCGGTCGAACAGCAGGCGCGGGGCGTCCGCGTCGGCGGCGTCCGCGCCCACCGGGCAGGGGGCGACGTACGCCATCACCCGGCACCGGGCGTAGTCCGCCTGCTGCCCGAAGGGGAACCAGGTAGTCTTGGCCTGCCCCCCCTGGACGAGCACGTTGGCCTTGTACACCCAGGAAGGCCCCTGGGGGTTCTCCCGGAAGGCGTAGAGGTTGTGCGCGTCCCCGGCCAGGGCGGTGACCGGGCCCCGGGGCGCCCGGGGGGCCAGGCTGCTGGTCTCGTTCTCCGTGGGCCCCGCCTTCTCCAGGGCAAAGCCCCCGCCCGCCGGGCTGATGGCGTACACCCCGGCGCCGGTCGGCAGCCAGAGGATCCCCCGCCAGACGGTCACCCCCTCGTAGTAGAGGCGCTCCCCCCGAAGCTCGGGGAACAACTCCTCCTCCAGGGTGCGCCGGTCGCCGGACAGGAGGTAGACCCCCTCCCGATCCTTGAGCACCAGCACCCGCCCGTTGAACACCACCAGCCGGCTGATGTCGATCGCGGCGTCCCCGATCGGGTCGATCACGTTGAACAGCGTCGGGGCGTTGCCCCCGTCGTCGAAGACGGCGACCATGGCGTTCCCCAGGCGGGGGGACTTCATCGCCACGACGCACTCCCCGTCTAGCTCCACCATCGACTGGACGCCCCCGGTCAGGCCCCCCGTCGCCAGGCAGGCGCTCCAGGAGCCGCCCCCGTTGGTGGATCGCTGCAAGGGCGTGCCGTACCCGCAGGGCTGGTACCAGTCCTCCGTCCCCGTCACGTCGCCCGTGCCCAGGAACGCGGTGATCCCGTCCGTGGCGTGGGCGGGCAGCGTCCCCCGGTGGGCGAGGGTCGTGCCGTCCGTGGCGAAGACGTGGGAGCCCTGGCTGAGGTAGGCCTCGGCCCACCCGCCGTGCCACAGCACCCCGGCCAGGTGGCCGTCCGGCACCACCGAGGGGATGGTGGGCACCCAGAGCTTGCCGGCCAGGATCAGGGGCCCGTCCGGGGCCAGGGTGGCGTCCACCCCCTCGCCCTCCGCGTCCCCGCAGCGGTCGAAGCGGTTGAAGTCCCCGACCAGGGGCTGCTGGGCCAGCCCGGAGCCCCCGGAGAGGTCGCGCAGGCTGAAGGGCAGCCGGCCGTCCGGGGAGACCTGGGCCTCCCCCATGTCCGCCTGGTTGACCTGGGCGGGGTAGAAGGGGGCGGGGCGCTGCCGGTACAGGGGCGCCCCCTTGTTGTCGATCGCCACCCGGTAGTACAGCGGGCCAAGCTGCACGTACCCCGGCTGGCTGAGCATCCCGCTGTTGCCGGGCAGCATCAGGAGGTCTCCCAACCGAGGAAGAGGCCCACGTTGCTACCGACCATGACCACGTCGATGCCCTTCTGGAAGTTGAGCGAGACGGGGATGCGGGGCCAGTCGTCCGGGCCGGTGTTGGTCGTCGTCATGAGGGCCAGCAGGGGCGGGCCCGCCTGGTTGGCGGTGCCGTCGTCGTGGAGCACGGCCGTGGCCACCTGGGCCCCGCTGGTGGTGGCGGCGAGGCGGGCGTAGTAGAGCCGGCAGGGCCGGTTGACCGCCTGGCCCGTCACGGTCACCACCGTCCAACGCAGGGCCAGGGGCGTCACGGCAACGTCCACCCTTGCGTCGATTGCGGGAACCAGTCCGTCCCGTACCCCACCTCCCGGCCCACCTCCTTGATCCCCCACTCGCCGCAGGCCTGGGCGTACTGCCGGGCGCACCTTTCTAAGTTCTGCTGCCAGAGCGCCCGGGGCTGCCCCGTCATGTTGGTGACCTTCTGCTGCAGCGAGCGCCAGACCGTGCCCAGCACGAAGAGCCGGGTGGGGGGCACCAGGGCCCGGGGGGCCACGGGCAGGCCGGGCTGCCCCCCGACGGCGGGCCCCCACAGCACCGAGTGCAGGTCGGTGTACGGGGTCTGGTCTTCGTAGGCGAAGGGGGGCTTGGCCCGCAGCAGCAACTGCTGGGACTGGCTGATCGGCCGGCTCAGCACCAGGTACAGGTCGCCCTCGATGTTGGCGGGGTTGACCCGGTACCAGCGGGCCTCCCGGCCCTCCGGGCTGGTGTAGGCGACGTTGGCCGGGCCCACCAGCACGTCCATCAGCCAGCCCGCCCGGCGGATGGGGTCGGGCATGGTGTAACGGAGGGTCTGGCCGTCCTGGTAGGGCAGGTACACGTCCAGGGGGAAGTGGATGTTGCGGGTGGTCTCGTTCAGCCAGGCCAGCCACTGGGCGAAGCGGTAGTCCCGGAAGATCACGTACCGGGCCCCGGCCGCGAGCGGGTTGTCCAGGGCGTTGCCCCAGCGCAGGAGCCCCTGCTGGCCGTCCACGGTCTGGATGAACCGCTCCTGGCCGGCGTTGCCCCCGTCCAGGAAGAGCAGCCACGCCCGGCGCCACGACTGGTCGGTGATCCCCGTCATCAGGTCGCGGTCTTGGAGTTGGGTCGCGGAGCCGGTGTAGACCGTCCCTTGGTAGAGAGCCATGTCCCCCTGGAGCCCGTGGCCCGCCGCCTGGAGCACCAGGGAGAGGGCGTCCTGCGCCTGGGCGGGGCCCGGGACGACCATCACCCGACCCCCGGCCCGGGCGCGCCCGCGGCGCCGGGCAGCACCTCGTCCCGCCAGGGGCCGGGCGTGGGCCGGGCCCCGTCCTCCGCCAGGTGTTCGGCCAGGTCGCCGGCGTGCCCGTTGGGCGGGGGAGGCGGGTCGAACCGCTCGTAGAGGTACCGGCCGAGGTCGATCGCCCCCCGGGCGTACTCGGACAGGTGGCCCACGAGGGCCCCCCGGTCGACGAAGATGCCCCGCCCCTTGCCCTTCGCCGGCCCCACGCCGAACCCCTCGTAGCCCGCCGCGAGCAGGCGCCGGCAGAAGCTCAGGTCTTCCCCGCCCCGCTCCCAGTCGAAGTACCGGTCGTCCGGCCCGGGGTCGACCGCCTCGGCGGCCTCCCGGGAGAGGCAGACCATCCCGAAGCCCACGGCGTCCACCGCCAGCAGGGGATCCCCCAGGCCGGCGACGACCGCCTCGGGCAGCCCCTCCATCAGCGGGGGCCGGTCGGCGGTCAGGGGCAGGCAGACGGAGGCGGTGCGCAGGCGCTCGGGCGTGAATTGGCTGAGGTACGCCCAGACCTCCTCGGACAGGGGCTCGTAGTACACGTCGCCCTGCAGGCTCTTGCCCTCCCGGGCGTAGGCCACGGGCTTGGGCGGGCCCTTACGGGCGACGATGACCGGGGCCACCAGGGGCTTCCCCCACGCCACCAGGCGGCGCACGACCGAGGAGTGGAACACCTGGTCGCTGTCGATCATCACCAGGAAGTCCCAGTCCCCGGCCAGGAAGTACCGCACCAGGGAATCCCGGGCGAGGTGGATGGCCGTGTTCGGGGCGTACGCCACCTGGAGGCGCAGCGTCTCGCGCTGGCAGTCCTCCAGGAGCGACGCCACCGACTGGAAGAAGGGCCCCTCGACCGCGCGGTGGTACGGGAGGCCCAGGAGCACCCGGGGCAGGGGGGCGGAGGGCGCCACCGGCCCCTAGTCCATGTACATCTCGGGGGAGTTGCGGGCGAAGGCGTTGATGTCCACCGTCACCCCGGACACCGCGCCCCCGGCCAGCATCCCCCGCACGTACCGGCGCCGGGTGTAGAAGGGCAGGGCCCGCTCCTGGGGCTCTGCGTTGGGCCCGATCCCCATCTGGCCGGTGACGATGTCCCGGAAGTTGGTGTTGTCGTACGACGCCTGGATGGTGAGGGCGAGGGTGATCGACGCCGCCACCCCGCTGTAGAAGGTGCGGGCGACGAGGGGGTGGTCGACCGGGGTGCCCCCCATCCCGATGTCCACCGCCGGGCTGGTGCTCGTGGTGGACAGGGTGGCGTTGCTGAACAGGATCAGGTTGCGGTCGGCTGGCATGACGTGTTCCTCTCGGTGGTTCTCCAGTCGAGGAGACGACTAGGTGGTGGCCTGGATCCCCTGCACGCGGGCGAGGCTCCGGACGTGCCAGGAGGCGAGGCCGGGGCTCCAGTCCACGCGGGTGCGCATCACCGGGGCCGTCTGTAGCTCCCCGAGATCACGAACATCTAAGGGTTCCTTCTCCCAGCCGTGGAAATGGGTTCTTACCCCGGTCTTCACCCAATACATCGAGGTGCAGTTGGTCTGGCCACCGAAACTCTCTGCATCGGTGATGATGGGAGTGACCTGGTCGGCCTTCACCCCCACATCGTAGATGGGGCAGTCGCGGAACGTGTACACGATCCGCTCGTACTGATCCCGGGTGATGGCGAACAACTGCTCCCGGCGGAACGCGCTCTCTAAGGCGAGCAGCAGCGTCTTGTTGCAGTAGCCGTTGTCCGGGCGCTTGCCGTCGAGGAAGTACATGCTCCGGTTGAAGGCGTCCAGGACGGCGTGCCGCTGGAGCGAGGTCGCCGTCGGCCCGAACGGGGTGGCGATGCCCCCAGGCGCCAGGAGGGCGTCCCCCAGGCCGGCGTCGCCCGCCACGTCGTTGATCCGGGTGCGGACGCCCGCCGGCGCGGCCGCGAGCGCGGCGCCCCCGGCCCCGATGAACGGGCCGTTGATGCTGGCCTCGTTGAACTCGTAGGTCAGCGTCTTCAGTTCCGTCTCCGTCATCAACACCCGCGGGTCTTCGAACTGGCCGTCCAGGTTCTCCAAGCCCTTGGGGATGTCGATGTCCCGCCCGATCTTGAACACGGTCTCCTCGACCTGCTCCAGGTGCGCGGTGCTCTGGGAGTAGCTCTCCCCGATCGCCACCCACCCGGGCTTCGTCAGGCTGAGGCGCACCTGGCGGGTCATCGAGATGCCCAGCCGGTTCACCGTGAAGAAGGGGATGCTGGCCATGATGTTGCTCTCCAACCAGAAGAGCATCAGCACGCCCATGCGCAGGGGGTCTTGCTCGTTAAGCGCGGCCTCCGCGATCGTCCACACCTAGGTCTTCCCTCATACCGGCTCCCGCTGCTGGTAGCCGAGGGCGAACGCCCCGCGGTAGGTGGCCACGTCCGGGGCCCGGCGGGGGACGGGCGGCCCGCCCCCGGGGCCGTCCTGCTGGCCGACGGGGCGCACGCCGGTGCCGGTGGCCCGGGGCTGGGGCATCCCGCTCCCCCGCCCGCCACGGCCCTGCGCCCGCCCCCGCTCCAGGGCGGCCTCCACGTCCAGCTTGTGCTGGGCCCTCAACGCGGCGATCTCCTGCTGGTGCTGCTCGGCCTGGGCGGCCAGGGCGGTCTCCATGTGGCGGCGCACCACGGGGGAGCGCCGCGCGGTCACGTCCACGAACTTCGCCAGCCCGGTCGCGTAGTCCTCGTCCGGGCCCGCCCCGGCGTTCTGGAACTCGGGGTCGTCGGCCGGGATCTCGTAGGCCTCCGCGATCATGGCGCTGATCCGCTGCTCCAGATCCTTCTGGGCCTGTTGGCTCTGCTGGTCGGCCCGGATCTGGTTGATGAAATCCTGGGGGCGGTTGTCCCGGAGCCAGTCCATCTGCTGCTGCCGGTAGTCGAGGGCGTCCGCGACCCGCAGGGCGGCCGTCAGCTTCTCCGACAGGAGGTCGGCCTTCTGGACGGTCGAGAGCTTGGGGTCGTTCCGGATGCCGCCCACGGTGCGGCGCAGCCCGGGCTGGGCCTGGAACGCGCGCTGCCAGTGCTGCGAGGCGAAGTCCTGGGCGGGGGCCGCTTCGGGCTCCGGCGCCGGGGCTGGCTCGGTGGCGGCTGGCGCTTCGGGCGCCTCCGGCTGGGCCCGGCGGGCCTGCGCTTGGGGGGCAGGCCGCGGGGCTCGGGCGGGGGGTGCCGGTTGCTGCGTCTCTTGTACTTGGTCGGGGGCCGGCTCGTCAACCTGCTCGGGCTGCTGGGGGAGGAACCGGCCGTCGGCGCCCCGCTCGCGCCCGGCCACCCGCTCGACCGCGGGCCTGGGGGCGGCCTCCCTGGCTTCCTTGGCCGGGGCCTCCTTCGCCGGCGTGGCCGGGAGGGGGGGCGCTTCCCGGGCCTGCTCGTCCGCCTGGGCCTGCTGCTGGCCCGGCTCCCGCAGGGCCCGGGCGTAGGCCTGGCGGAGCACGTCCTGGGCGCCCGCCCGGTCGATCGGCCGGGGCGCGGGGCGCCCGTTCGTCAGGTCGCCCCCGGTTGACCGCTGCCCGGGAGGGGCCGGCTCCGGAGCCTGTTGCTCCGGGACGGGCTGGGCCGGGGCGGGGGTCGTCTGGGTCTCCGACACGGTGCCGTCTCCTTACCGCTCAGCGCATGTTGTAGCCGGCCCCCGCGGTGCTGGCCCCCGGGGCGCCCTTGTTCGTGTAGAAGTCGAAGGTGGGCTGGTCGGTGCCCCCGGCGGAGGCGAACGAGCCCACGATCGCCCGGGTGTCCGGGCTCATCATCCTGGTCTGGCGCAGGTTCTGGAGCCTGACCTGGTCGGGGGTGATGGCGGCCTGGTTGGCCGCCTGCGTCGTCGAGGCGAAGCCGTAGTTGCCGGCCGTCGGCATCGCGTACCCGCCCTTGAAGGCCTGCACCGCCCCCGGCGTGCGCACGGGGGTGTTGCCGTAGGCGTCGGCCCCGAACGTGCCCGAGGTGCCCGCCTGGCTGTAGCCCGCCTGCCCCGCTTGCCCTGCTTGCCCTGCCTGCTGCTGCTGGGGGGTGTAGCTCTGCTGCCCGGCGTAGGCCTGCTGGGCGGCCGACTGGCCGCCCGTGGCGGCGAAGGGGTTCGTCGCCTGGGCCGTGGGCTGCGCCTGCTGCGCCTGCTGGGCGTACGGGTTGTAGGCCCCCGGGTTGTACTGCCCGGCCCCCGCCCCGTAGGCCTGGCCGTACTGCATCTGCTGCTGCTGCTGGGCGGCCTGGGCGGCCTGCTGCTGCTGCTGGTTGTACTGGGCGTAGTACTGCTGCATCTGGGCGCCGTACGGCTGCTGCTGCGCGTAGTTGGTCACGCCCTCCAACTGCGGCTGCATGGCCTGCTGCTGGGCAAACGCTTGCTGCCGGGCGTACACGGCGATCTGCTCGGGGGTCATGCCCATCCCCTGGAGCTTCTGGAGGGTGGCCGGGTCGAGCCCCGCCCCGGGCGTCTGCCAGGGCTCGATGCCCACCGGCCCGCCCGACCACGCGGGCGGGGGCGCGACGAGGCCCGCCGGGCCCGGCATGGGGGTCGGCTGCAACGCCGGAAGCTGGGGCGGGGCCCCCGTGTAGCCCGGGGCCCCGGGGCTCAACTGGTTCCACTGCCCGCTGTACCCGCCCGCCTGGGCCCAGGCGAGGGGCGACTGGCCGGGGGCGGTGAACCCGGGGATGCCGGCCGCGTTGGGATCCACGCCGGCGTTGTTCCACCCCGTGTTGCCCCGGGCTAGCTCGTTCTCGAACGCCCGCGCCGGGTTGGCCGCCCGCTGGTACGCCTGGGTCTGCTGGTCGGCCAGGAACTTCTGCATGTCGAGGGTGGCCTGGCCGTCGATCATGCCCAGGGCCTCGTTCTTCTGCTCCAGCAGCTTGTCCCGGTCGAGTTGGAGTTGGCGGACGAATTCGTTCTCCCGCTGGGCCCGATCCTTGTCCCCCGTCTGGGCGGCCAGGTCGGCCTCGTACTTGTGCTCCGCCATCTGCTTGTCGTTGATCGAGAGGTCGGCGTCGATGCGCCGGTTGTTCACGTCCAACTGGCCCTGCTCGTACTGCTGCTGCCACTGCTGCTGGTGCCAGGGCAGGGCCATCCCGCCGGGCAGCCCGCCGATGATGGGCCCCGCCCAGGTCTGCGTCCCCGGCTCCAGGGTGCCCGAGATGCCCCACTGGTTCACGTCCCCGGCGCTGCCCGTCCCGCCGGCGGTGCCCCCGCTGGTGCCCCCCGTGGTGCCGCCGGTCGTGCCCCCCGTGGTGCCCCCGCTGGTGCCCGGGGCGGCGCTGTTGGGGGCCCCCGGCTGGCTGGCCCACTTCAACTGGCCCCCGTACGTGCTCGTCCCGCTGGCGCCGGAGCCGTCCGGCTGCACCCCGACCTGGGCGGCGTAGCCGACCGCCTGGCCCCCCACCTGGCCCGGGGTCACGCCGTACTGGCTCTTCAGGAAGGCCCAGCCCCGGTTGGTCGCCTTGACCACCCCCTGGTTGAGCGCCTGCTCCAAGAGGCCGAGGTAGTCGGCCGGGATGCCCGCCGTGCCCAGGCCCGTCTCGGTGTCCGAGCGCCCGACCAGGTTGGCCAAGGGGGCGAAGTCGCCCCCCAGGTTGGAGCCCCAGTCGAACATCTGGGAGGCCACCTGGATGCCCCCGCCCACCCCGGGGGGCGCACCGCCCCCGCTCCCGCCGCCCGCCGCGTCCCGGTCTGGCCGGTCGGAGGCGTCCGGGGCCGGCCCCTGGTTCCCCGAGCCCGGCATCGCGGGGTCGCCCCCGTAGGCGTACGGGTCGCTGTCCTGCATCCCCCCGGTGTCCGCGTCTACCCCGTTCAGGCCCCCGAACGCGCCCCCGCCCCCGGTGCCCCCGTGTACCCAGGACTGGTAGCTGGAGGCGCTCTTGCCGTACGGGTTGAACTGCTTCTCGGTCTGCTCGTTGTTCGTCGTCGGGTCGCCCTGGCCCCCCGAGCCGTAGTCCACGTTCAGCCCCTGGCTGGTGAACCGGAACGGCTGGGCCCCGTAGTAGGGCGTGTACGTGTGGGGGTTGCCCTCCTGGCTGTACTGGCCGACCTGGGCCCCCTGGAGCCCGCCGACGTTGGGCGCCCCGCCCAGGTACGTGTAGCCGGTGTTCGTGTCCTTCCACTGGTCGCCCCAGCCCAGGGGCCCGCCGAAGTCCGGGCGCCCGGCGAACCACCGCTGCCCGTTGGCCCCCACGCCCCCGCCCGGGAAGGTGGTGCCCTGCGGGTTGCGGTTCTGGTAGTCACCGAGCTTGTTAGAGTAGTCCGCGAAGACGTTGGCCCCGGTCTGCCCCCAGTACGGGCTCTTCGTGAGCGTCGCCCCGGGGCCCGTCACGCCGGGGGGCCTGGGCGAGGCCGCGGGGGCGGGCCCCGGCGCCGGCGCGTTAGGCGTCGCCCCCTCGGGCGCCCCGCGGTACTCCGGGGGCGGGTTGCTGATGCTGTACGTCTTGACCTTGCCGTCCGGCCCCAGCGTCGCCGCCAGGCCCCGGTACTGCAGGTCGGCCGGCTCCTGGGCCCCCTTGGGGAAGCGGGCGTACTCCTTCGTCGGGTCGGTGATGTCGTAGACGCTGACCGAGCCGTCCGGCCACGTCCACTGCGCCAGGCCCTCCCCGATGTCGACGCCCGGCCCGCCCTGGTCTGAATCCATCGGTCGCTCCTATACGCTCGCGGGGGAGCCGGCCGCCCGGCCGGGGGTGGGCGGGACGACGCCCGCCTGGCTCAAGAGGCGCTGCAGGGGGCTCATCGGGGCCGGCAGCGTCGGGCCACCGTAGTAGCTCCCGCTGCGCTGGGGCCGGGCGCCTCCCCCGCCGGCGGTGGCGCTCCACAGGGCGGCGTTGGTCGCCGCCCCGGGGGCGTACAGGGTCGCCTGGCCGGCGTTCCCCGCGTAGCCCGCGGGGGAGCCGTGGGTCGTGAAGGGGCTCTGCGTGGCGGCGTCCCACCCCGGAGCGTACCGCTGGGCCTGGGCCTGCGGGGCGCCCCCGGCCTCCAGGGATCCAGGCGTGGCCGTCGCGGAGGGCCCCCGGCTCGCCGGCATGGGGGCGGCCCCGACCTGCCCGCCCTGGGTCGTGGCCGGGGCGTTGGTGCCGAACGTGGGCCCCGCCTGGGCCCCGTAGGCGCCCCCTCCTCCACCGCCCCCGGGGCCTCGGGGGTCGGCCCCGGCGAAGCCCCCGGCCAGTCCGCTCTCCCGGGCGGGGGGCTCGTTCTGCTGGAGGGCCGTCTGGGCCCCGAAGCCGGGGCTCACGGAGGCCGGGGGCACCTGTTCGAAGAAGCCGCCCCCGCCGGCGGTCTGGTCGGGCCCCGGGGCGTCCTGGAAGGCCTCCGGCGGCGGGAAGCGCCACGTGGAGCCCCCGCCCCCGGCGGTCGTGCCGTTGAAGGCCAGCGTCGGCGGGTCGTAGCCGTGGTAGCCGGCGCCCCGCCCCCCCACGCCCTCCCAGGAGGGGCCGTCCTCCCCGTGCCACGTCTCCACCGCCCCGTCGTCGTAGTGGGTTTCGAAGTAGCCGGGGGCGGCCGTGGGGACGACGTGCCGGCCCGGGATCGGCAGGCGCCGGCGGAGGTGCCCGGACGGGCCCCCGTCCTGGCCCTGCCCGCCCTCCCCGGCGCCCCCGGGGGCGTACTTGGAGACGTACATCGGGGGCATGTAGCGGGGCTTCCCGTCAGCCCCCTGGTAGGCGCCCCCGCCGATGAAGTACCCGCCGACCCCGGCCTCCTCGGGCCCCCGAGGCGCGGGACGGTCGACGTGCTGGGGCCCCTGCACCGCACCGCCCCCGGTGTCCCCGATCTGGTACGGATCCCCCACCTTCTCCCGGCTGCCGTCGGGGTGGATGACCCAGTTCTGGGCCATCCCCGGCTGGCCGCTGGGGCCCAGGTCTTCCGCCTCCTGGCGGTCTTGCTGGGGCGCCTGGGGCTGCGGTTGCGGTGCGGAGGGCTGGGGCGACGACGGGGCGGGGGACGAGGGCGCGGGGGCGTTCGTCGCCCCGTAGCTGCCCCCCGGCTGCTGGCCCCCGGTCTGCGGGACGGGAGCCGTGTAGCCGGTGGGCTTGACCTGGTTGGCGGCGATCGCGTTGACCTGGTTCGTCACCTGGCCGCTGTAGTCCCGGGCCCGGGTGCTCGCCATCTGCTGGCCGAAGGGCCCCGTGCCGGTGTCCGGGTGCAGCGCCTCCTGCTGGGAGGCCGCCTGGGCCTCGTTCAGGCGCCCGGCGGCCGTGTTCTGCTGGTTCTGGATGTTGGAGAGGGTCTGGCCCTGGTGGCTGGCGTACCAGTCCGCCACGTTGTTCACCATCGCCGGATCCATGCCCATCTGGCGCCCCAGGGCCCGCACGTCCGTCGTGGGGGCCTGGGCCGCGAGCCAGGGGGCCTGGAAGAGGGGCGTGGCCACGGCCGCCCCGAACATGGAGGCGGCGTTGATCCCCGTCTGCGCCTCCTGGGAGTAGGCCTGGCGGTTGTTGGTGAACTCGACGCCCAGGTCGTGGCGGGTCGTCTCCAGCCCCTGCTGGCGCTGCGTCTCGGCGTTCAGGGCGTTGGTCTGGGCGTTCTGGATCGCCGTCCAGTCCGCCACGTTCTGGGCCGCCTGCATCACCAGGGCCCGCACCTGGGCCGGCGTCGCCCCGTGGGCGATCGCGTCGCTGATGACCTGGAACTCGGCCTCCTGCTTCTGCTTCTGGGCCAGGTCGAACTGGGCCGCGGCCGTGTCGGTGTTGACCTTGGCGGTGTTCGCCTGGGTGTAGCCCGTCGACGCCTGGGTCTGGCCCACCTGGGCCTGGGCCTGGGCGACGGTGGCCTGCTGGCCGGCGTCGTAGCGGCTGCGCTCCTCCGGCGTCAGGGTGTCGACGCTCTGCACGGTGCCGTCCGCCGCGATGTGGACGATCCGGCCGGTGGTGGACTGGTAATTGTCGGCCCCCGGGGCCCACTGGTTGTAGGCCGGGTTGTCCATCACCCGCACCGACCAGGAGCCGTTCGCCTCTTGCGTCTGGTACCCGATGTACTTGGCCCGGGCGTCCAGGGTGATCTGCTGGGGCGGGGCGCCGGTGAACGAGTAGTTGGTGGTGTGGATGATGTTGCCGGTGTTCGGGTCGTACAGCGTCATCACCGGGCTGTTCTGCCCGGCCAGGACGATGGGATCCTTCCCGACCGCGTTGAGTTGGGCGCGGGCGATGATCTGGCCCTGCTGGTTGAAGGCGTAGACGTTGCCGGCGTCGTCCTTGATGTACTGGACGGCGGCCCCGGTGTCGGGCGGGTGGCTGCCGGCGAACTTGACCCAGCCCTTGGTCTCGTCCCAGTAGAAGGTGCCCACGCCCTCTACCTGGGCGATCTGCTGGGGCTTGCTCTTGTCGGTCGTGCCCTGCTTGACGATCGCGTCCTGCTCTTTGGCGATCGCCTGGTCGTTGCCGGTGACCTTGTCCCGCAGGGTGGCGATCGCCTGCTGGTAGTTCTGCTGGTTCTTGACCGCCTGGGCGTAGTTGGCCGACTGCACCTGGGGATCCATGCCGGCCGGCAGGTTCGCCAGGGCGTTGGTGTCGTGGACGGGGTCGCCCCACTTGAGGGTCTGGTCGAGGCCCGCCAACTGCGCCTCGGCCACGTACAGCAGGCCCGCCCAGTACGCCCGCTCCTTGCGGAGTTGGTCGACGGCGTTGTTGGAGGGCCCGCCCTGGGACGCCGGGGGCAGGTCGGGGGCGGTGGGCAGGGGCGGCAGTTGGGCCGGCGGTGGCGGGGGCGCGGTCGGCGTCGCCGGCTGGTCGGGCGCGCTCGGCGCGCCCCAACTCTGGATCCACTGCAGGAAGTTGCCCAGCAGATCCTTGACCGGGTCGCTGCCGGACGCCCCGGAGGCGCTGGCGCCCCCCACGCCGTAGGGCGCGGGGCCCCCGCCGCCGCCGCCGCTGCCGCCGCCGCTGCCCCCGTACCCCCGGCCACCGCCCCCGGTGGGGTGGGCCATCGCGTCCCACCAGTCCTGGGGCGAGGCCCGCATCGCCCCGGGCTGCTCGTTCCACTTCTGCTGCACCAAGGCGCCCACGGCGTTGGCGATGTCCGTCGGGCTGGCCCGCGCCCAGTCGGGGAACGCCTGCCACGCGCCGCTCTGGGTGACGAAGTTGCCCCCCTCCGGCTGGGGCTGGGGGGCCGGGGCCGGCACCGGGGGCAGGTCGGGCGAGAGTTGGGCCGCCCCCACGCCCACGCCGCCCTGGGCGCCGGCCGGCTGCGGGGGCGGGGCGTTCAGGCGATCCACGGCGCCGTGGAGGGCGGTGCCGAGGCCGGAGAAGCCCGCGCCCACCGCCCGGCCCGCGGCCCGGGCGGCCTCGTCCGCCCCCGTCGTGCCGTGGATCAGGGCCGGCCCCAGCGTGTCCGGGCTCCCCGGGCGCCCCTTGTTCCACTGCCCGACCGCGCCGATCGCCGTCCCGACGGGGTTGGGGCCAGAGGGCGCCGGGGGCTGCCCCTGGTCGCCTTGGTCGCCTTGGTCGCCCTGGTCGGGCGTCCGGAGCGGGCCCTCGCCCCCCGCCCCCGAGACGGCGCCGGGTGTAGGGGCGTAGGCGGGCCCCGGCCCGGCGTGGCCCGTCGTGGGGTCGCTGCCCGGGCTCTCCGGGAACGGCCCCTTGGAGGCCCCCGGGATCTCCGGGTAGGCGTCCGGCGCTGTCGCCGGCTGCGGGCCGGAGGGGGCCGGCCCGCCCTGGGGCCCGGGCTCCGTGCCGCCCTGGCCCTGGGCGCTCGTGTCCTCGTACGGAGGCAGCGCCGTCCGCTGGGGCGCCGGGCCCCGCAGCACCGGCCGGGGCCGAGGGGGCGCCCCGGTGTTGAAGAGCAGGCGCGTCCCCGGGATGTTCGCCGGCCCGGCCGGGACGTTCGCCCCCTCGTCGGCCTGGAGCCCTGGGTACCGGATCGAGGCGTCGGTGTCCACGGGCTGGCGCATCACCGGGGCCTGGATCTGCTGCCCCTGCCCCTGCCCCTGCCCCTGCCCCTGCCCCTCGGCCTGGGCCGCCGCCAGGCCGGGGCCGTTCAGGCCCATGCCCTGGTCGGGGGAAGCGGGGGAGGCAGGGGAGACGGGCTGGTTGCCCGCCATCCGCGTCGGGCGCGCCGACGCCCCGGAGAGGGCGTCCTTCACAGAGACGCTGGTGAACCGCTGCCCGGGGCCGTCCTGGAGCCTCCCCAGCCGGTCGCGGAACTCGTAGTCCAGGTGGGGCCCGGTGGCGTTGCCGCTGTCCCCCACCTTGCCGATCATCTGGCCCGCCTGCACCACGTCCCCGGGCTTGACCAGGATCGACCCGAAGGCCTGGTGGGAGTAGCGGGCCGAGGTGCCGTCGTCGAACTGGATGACGACGCTCCCGCCCCAGCCGTCGTTCTCCTTGGGGTTGCGCCCGGCCCCGGCGTAGCTGTCGCCCTGGGCGTTGTAGACGCTGACCACGCGCCCCGGGGCCTCGGCCACGATCGGGTCGCCGTACTTCCCCGCCAGGTCGGCCCCGTTGTTCGTGGGGGGCAGCTTGAGCCCCTGGGCGCCGGCCGAGCGGTACTGCACGCCCCCGAAGGGGTTGGTCACGCCCGTGGTCGGGTTGCGCCCGGCCACCGGCCAGATCCGCGTCCCCGGGGGCGCCGCCCCGGCCTGGGTCTGCTGCCCCTGGGTCGGGGCGAGCGTGAGACGCAGATCCCGCCCCTCTCCCTGCCCGTTGCTCATCTGTTGCATCCCCGCCATCACCCGGCTGACGTAGGCGTTGCCGGTCGTCCCGTTCGCGTCCTGGGCGCCGGTGATGTTGCCCCGGCCGTCGATCGCCCCGAAGTACGCCGCCGCCGCCTGCTGGGGCGTGCCCCAGCGGTGGAAGCCGTCGGCCAGGATCCGGGCCGACCAGTCCAGGTTGGTCGCCGGGTCGAGTAGCTCCTGGCTGCTGGGGCGCCCCCGGAAGCCGGCCTCGGCGGGCATCACCTGGCCCAGGCCCGTGGCCCCGCTGGCCCGGTTGCGGGCGTTCGGGTCGCCCCCGCTCTCAAACTGCACGATCGAGGCGAGTAGCTCCGCGGGCACCCCGTACTTGGCCGCCGCCTGGCGGATGAGGGGCTCCCACTGCGCGAGGGCACCCGGTAACGCCATCCCCTACCTCCCCGCCAGCAACCGGGTGAACGGGCCACCCCCCGTCCCGCCGCCCCCCGTCCCGCCGCCCCCGGCCCTCGCCCGGCCCGCCCGCAGGGCCAGGAGGGCCTCCCGCTGCTCCTGGAGCTTGGCCCCCGTCTTGGCGCTCGCGTACCGGGGATCCTCCGGGCGCCCGGCCAGGCGGATCTGCACCGCCGTGGGCCGGGCGACGGTGTCCGGGTTCTGCTGCCACTTCTGCACGGCGTCCTTCGCCTGGGCGATCTCGGTGTCCTCCAGGGCGCTCCGGCTCCCGAAGTAGCGCCGGACGCCCGGGCGCTCCTGGCTGGGGCGCAGGGGGCTGACGTACCGCTCGGCGCCCGTCCCCGTGCGCGTCACCGGGCGCCCGAACACGTCCTTGCGCTCCGGTACCGCACCGGAGAGCCCGGGGACGGCCGCCATGATCCGCTCGGCCTCGTTCCGGGGGGCCCGGTTGACGCCGCTGGTGGCCTGCTCGATGTCCCGGATCGCCCCGGGGACGAGGAAGCCCCCGGCGATCTGGGGGACGGCGCCCGTCAGGCCCCCGGCCAGGTCGCCGCTCTCGTTGGCCGTGTTGACGGCCTCCAGGAGCCGGTACACCCCGTCGAAGAAGGGCCGGGAGACCGAGCCCTCGATCGAGGCCATTACCGCCCGGTTGACCAGGCGGGCGTACTGCTCGGCGTCCCACGGCTCGCCGTTGACCTCGTGGCGCCGGACGAAGTCGCCGGCCGCCGCCGCCTGCTGCAGCGAGGCCTGGTAGCCCTGGAACTGGGCGATCGGCCACCACCGCCCGCCGACGCGCACGCTGTAGGGCTGCTTGCCCTCCGCCTCCCAGGCGTCCCGCTCCACCTTGCTGGAGGGCAGCGGGCCGGTGATGTTGCCGCCGAGCGCCGCCTGGAAGAGGCCGTAGGCCACGCCGGTGCCCAGGAGGCCCCGGGCCAGCCGGTCGTACTGCTCCACCGGCCCGATCTGGCCCCGCGCCCGCTGGCGGACGTTCAGGCCCGTCAGCACGTTGGTCGCCAGCCCCATGGGGCTGCGCTCCAGGTCGTACTTCATCCCGTTGTAGAGCACCCGGAAGTACGGGATGACGAACTGCATGCCGGGGATGTCCCGCAGGCGGTTGAGCCGGTCGCCCTCCAGGTCGAGTTGCTGGGTGAGCGTGCGGTACGCCCCGGCCTCCTTGCCGGAGGCCGCCGCCTCCTCGGGGGTGCCCCCGCGGTAGCGCACGGCGGCCTTCTCTGCTTCGGTGGCCAGCGTGCGGGCGAACGTATCGAAGACGCCCAGGACGCGGTACCCGGCCTCGTTGATCCGCTCCAGGCGCGTCTGGGGGACGGCCGGGGCCCCCATCGCCTCCCGCAAGGGCGCCCCCTGCTCCGAGCCCGGGCGCAGCGAGCGCACCGCCTCGGCCGTGGCGTGGGGCAGGTTCCGGATGTAGGAGCCCAGCATCACCGGGCCCTCCCCGAGGGCGGGTAGCTCCGAGCCCGTCCGGCCGCCCCGGGCGACCCGCTCGGGGAGGGCGAGGACGGCCGATAGCTCCCGCTCGACCGGCTGCCAGGGCAGGCCGGAGACGTTGCCCAGCCCCTGGCGCAGGAGGCCCCGGATGCTGAGGAGTTGGGCCAGCTTCGCCCAGTTCGTCAGGGCGCCCCCGGGCTTGTTCGCCGGGTGCTGCGCCGTCTCCGGGTTCACCGCCGGCGCGGGCGCCGCGGGGGCCTTGGGCGCGGGGGCCGCGGGGGCCGGCGGGCCCCCGGCCTCCTGGCGGGCCCTGGCCATCGCCTGGCCCAGGGGCATGTCGGGCGTCTTCGCCAGGATCTGGCGCAGGCGCCCGATCGCCGCCTCGCTCAAGACCTCCGGGGCGGGCCCCTCCTGGGCCCACGTGTCGGCGGCGTTCTTCTCGGGGAGGGGCTGGCTCTCTAGCTGCTCTAGGGCGCTCCGTCCGGCGGAGGGGCCGGCAGGCGATCCCGGAGCCGCTGCCCCAGTTGGGCCAGCGGGGCCAACGGGGCCAGCGGGGGCGCTTCCTCTTCCGCCAGGGCCTCCGGGGGCTCCGGCTCCGGGCTCGGCGCCTCGGACGGGGATGGTGGTGAAGCGGCCCCGACCGGCGCCACCTGGCTCCAGTCCGGCGCCGGGCCCAGGCTCTGGGGCCTCCCCTGGGCCACCCGGGCGTACGTCGAGCGCGCGTCCAGGCCCACGTCCTGCACCAACCGCAGGAGCGCCCGTAGCTCCGAGGCCTGCACCCTCGGATCCCAGAGCGCCGCCCGGAGCCTCGCCACCGCGAACGCCCGCTGCAGCGCCGGGGTCGAACCGGGAACGGCCCCTGCCGGCGTACCGGCTGGCGTTGGGGTCGTACTCGGGGTTGCTGAGGAAGCCCCGCTCGGCTGTGAGTTGGTCGAGAAGCTCACCGTTGTTCTCCAGGAGCAGCGCCTTGACGTTGTCCATCATCGACGCGACCTCGTGGGAGGCCAGCCCGCTGCCCTCCGTCTGGTAGTGGGCGAACTCCTCCCCGTGGCTGGCGCTCGGGGCGGGCTGGTGGGTCAGTTCGTGGAGGGCGTCGGCCGCCATCTGGGCGGCGAAGTGGTCGGCCAGGGCCTCCCGGAACTCCGGGCTCCCCTGGCGGGGGATCTGCCCGCCGACGATCTCGGGGCGCTGCCGGCCCGTGTCGCGGAGTTGGAACGAGGCCCGGGCGTCGTCGAGGGCCTGGTCGTAGGCGGTGTTGAGGTTCCACACCACCCGGGTGTTGTCGTTGAGCATGCCCCGCTCGCTGGCGGCGATGTACGTGGGGTCGAGCCCGAACCCGTAGGGCTCCGAGGAGCGGTACAGCGCCCGGGGCATGGTCTGGGCGAGGCGGTTGCGGACGGCCAGGAACCCGTCCGCCAGCACCCGGGCGAGGCGGGCGTGGGCCCGCTGGCCCGCCTCCGGGCTAATGCGGGACAGGCGCCCCTCCATCCAGGCCCGGACGGCGTCGGGGCGCAGGTTGGCGTCGTTGACGAGGTGGATCCCCTCCTTGGCGCGCACCCCCTCGGTGCCGGGGACGGCCTCGTCGAGGGCGGCGTCCCAGGCCTCCTCCGGGCCCCGCTGGGGCCACTCGGCGTCGCCGGGGCGCCACTGCTCCGGGGGCCTCACCCGGGGCGGGGGGCCGGTGACGGTGGCCGTGCCGGCGTCGCCCAAGGGTTCGGGCGGCTCCTGGGGCCCCCGGGGCGTGAAGCTGCCGCCCTCCTTGCCCCGCACGCTGCCGATCAGGCGCTCCAGGTTGTCGACCGTGTCCCCGGGGAGCTTGCCCCCGCCGATCATGCCCTGGGCCACCTCGGGCGAGCCGGGGAAGAGGGCCTGGATCCGCCGGGCCTCCTCCTGCGTCCAGGGCTGGGCGCCCTCCTGGATCGCCTTCTCGGAGATGGACGTGTCGATCGCCTCCGGGGCGCCCGCGCCCCCGGGCCCGCCCCGCCGGGCGACGATGTCCCGGGCGATGCGGGAGACCGGCCCCTGGGGCTGGGCCTCCTCGGGGTACGGAAGCTCGGAGTAGCCCGGGCCGACGAGCGGGGGCTCGGGCGTGCGCTCCAGGGCCGCGGGGGCGATCGGCCCCTCCAGGGGCGAGACCTGCTTGCCGACCTGCCAGGCCTCCCCCCGGCCCAGGAAGGTGTCCGGGGGCTGCTCAGGCGCGAAACCCGGGGGCCGGCCCCGGGCGCCCGTCGGGGCCTCGGGGTAGACGCCCGCCCCCTCCGGGAACCGGGTCAGGGGCTCCACCATCGCCTGCTTGTTCTGGGGCACCACCCGCCGGAGGTACGCCAGGGGCGTCTCCCCCTCCCGCATCGGGGGCTGCTCCCGCATCGGGGGCTGGCCGAGGCGCTCTAGCTCCCAGTTGACGTACTCCTCCACGGAGCCGTGCAGGGGCTCGGGGCGCATCGGGACGATGGTGCTCTGTTGGGGGGCGTACTGGGACACGTCGCCCGCCCGGGGGGTGTAGTCCAGGCGACGGCCGGTGATGGGCGGCGCCGGCGGGTAGCCGGCCTCCCGGGCGCTGACGCCCGCGGTCTGCTCGGCGGGGGGCGCTTCGTGGGCCTCGGCGGCGACGGCCGGGTCGGCGGCGATCCGCCCCTGCCGCACCGTCGCCTCGCCGTTGGGGGCGCTCCGGGTGGGGACGACCGGCAGCCCCTGCAGCCCGGCGGCGCGCCTGGCCGCGACCGTGGCCTGGCGCTGCGCGACCGCCCCCGGGCGGGGCACCGGGGGCCCGCCCCCGGGCGCCTCCCCCCAGGCCTCCGGGCGGGGCGCCGGGGCGCCGGGCCCGGCTAGGGCCTCGGTGGGCCGTTGCCCGGCGACGCCGAGGGCGGCGTCCCAGGAGGACGCAACGTCAGTAGGCGTGCGGCCGCCGAGGTCGAGGCCGTGCTGCTCAAGGACGGCGAGGCTGCGCTCCAGGAGACGACCGGCGGGTTGACCACCACGAGTGGCCCCGCCCGGAGGCTCTCCAACAGCGGGTCGCCACCGGCCGCCAAGCTCGGGCTGTCCCCCGGAGGCGGGGATCCAGGGGGCGGCGACGTAGGCCCGGGGGACGTTGCCGAGGAGCCGTCCGTACTCGTCGGCGGTGTGGTAGTCACCGGCCACTCCTTGGGGGTGCGACGCCCCCGCGAGGTCGTCCTCGCTCATGCCCGCCCCGCGCAGGGCCGCCTCCAGGCGGTCGCGCCAGGGCTGACCCTCGTGCTCCCAGTCGAAGAAGGCGATCGAGCGGGCGTCCGCCGACCGGCTGGCCCCGGGCACGGTGAGGGCCTGCTGGGCGTAGGGGTACTTGGCCACCTCCTCCGGCGTCCAGGCCCGCCCCTCGGGGTGGTGGAAGGCGACGATCTGCAGGGGCTCCTCGCCCGGGCGGGCCAGGTGGAGGCCCCCGATCGCGTCCTGGAGCGTGGCCCGGCCGAGGATCGCCCCGCCGTACGCCGCCTCCTCGGGGGTCGCCCCGGGGAAGAAGACGGCCAGGTGGCCCTCCGGCACCCCCTCGTAGTCGCCCTCCACGAAGGGCTTGACCTGGTGGGGGATGCGCTCGTCGTCCAGGGCCCGCAGGCGCAGGGTGCCGTCCTGGGCGGTGTAGAGGCCCAGCACGTTGGTCAGCAGGTCGTCCGAGACGGCCTTCTGGGTCTCGATGTCCCAGTGGGGGCTCTCCAGGCCCAGGCGCGCCAGGGACTGCTCCCCGGGGTTGGCGACGGCGATGTCCGCCTGGGGGGCCCGCTGCGCCGCCCGGAACTGGGCGTTCGCCAGGTAGCGGGGGCTGATCCCGGGCGCCTGGAGGGGGATCCCCAGGGCCCCGGTGCGCCCCGCCTCCCCCACGCCGGCCTCCCGGGTCAGGGCGTCCTGGCCCAGGATCGGGGCCCCCGACCGCCGATCGACGAGCAAGGGCGTCTGCTCCCGCACCTGGGCGACGTGCTCGGGGCTCCACTTCTGGCGCAACCAGGGGGTGAGGAGCACCCGGCGGGCGTCGCCCGGCCCCGCGGAGTGGACGATCTGGGCCCGCTCGATCCCCGGGGTAGCGGAGCGGTAGAGGCCGGTGGCCGGGTCGGTGGCCTCGGCCTGCCACTTGCGGATCAGGTCGTAGTTGTAGTCCAGGACGCTGGGCAGCGTGCCCTGCTTGACGACGGTGCCCTTGGGCAGCACCTGGCCGTCCGGCATCCGGATGTCGTGGACGAGGGCGGTGCCCTTCCAGGGGATGGGGGCGTTCTCCTCCTTCGTGACGTACCACTGGGCGCTCTGGGCCTGGTTGGGGGTCAGGCCGAACTCGTCCGCCAACAGCGCCGTCAGGGCCTGCTGGTGCGACGTGGCGATCTCGTTCACGTTCGCCGCCGAGACGGCGTTGGGGCCCAGTTGCCGGGAGCCCCCGAAGCGCAGTTGGTGCGTGTCGGGGGTGTTGTTGGGGTCGTAGGACTGCAGCAGCCCGGTCAGGTCGTTCTGGCCGAACACCGGCGTCTTCAGGTTCGACCCCACGTCCACCGTCTCGCCCCGGTAGAGGCGGGCCAGCTTCTCCGTGTCGACCCCGGTGATGGCGCCCTTCACCCGGTACTCGGTGCCCGAGGCGCCCAGGCGCCCGAACAGCCAGGCGCCCAGGGTGCCGGCGTCGGGGAGGGCCTCGCCGGGGTGCTGGGCCACCCAGGCCCGCATGGCGCGGTCGCCCTGGAGCACCCGCTCCATGTTGGGCTCCGGGGGCGCCTGGCCCGCCACCGCCCCGAAGCCCTTGATCAGCCCCTCGGCCACCGGCAGGTCGGCGCCGTCGGCCGCGGAGCCGTCGCCCCGCATCCCGGCCACCGTGCCGAAGGCCCACCCGAAGTCCGGGTAGAAGTCCTTGTACGGCAGCCCCCGCGCCAGGGCGGCCCGCTGGTAGTTCATCGAGGAGGAGGCCACGTCCTCCCACCGCCCGTCGCGCGTCAGCCCCTCCGTGTTGGTGATCGGCACCCGGAAGAGCTTCTGCGCCTTGGGATCCCAGAAGGTGACGGTGCCCTGGTTGTGGCCGGTGACCTGGTGGGAGACGTACTGGGCCCGGGGGCCGGGGTCGCGGAAGGAGAACGTGCGGGGCCCGTTGGGCGCCGGCACCGCGCCCTCCAGGCTCGCGGTGCTGTGGCCGTACGTCGGGCCCCCCAACTCGATCAGGTCGTCGTCCGTCAGGTCGCCCCCCGCGGCCCGGCGCTGCTGCGCCCGCTGGATCAAGCGGTGCTCCAGGCTGTTCTCCAGGTAGCCCGTCTCGGGGCTGACCCGGCCCCCGGGCCCGCCCTCGGGCTGGCCCAGGGCGCTGATCTGCTCCGGGGCGAGCACCTCGCCCGCCGCCCGCCCGCCCGGGGCCTGGCGGATCCCGGCCTCCATCCCCTCGTCCATGGACTGGCCGGGGCGGGGGTTGACCCGTAGCTCCGGGCCGGGGCCCTCCCCGGGGGCGCCGGGGCCCATGATGTCCCGCCGGATGCGGCTCTCCGGGGCCCCCGTCGCCCCCGTCGCCCCCGTCGTCGCCTCGGTGGTCGAGGGGCCCATGGCCCCGGACACGTCGGCCGGCCCCTCGGCCCGGCCCCGCAGGCCCAGGGGCGCCTCCTCGACCCCGGGCAGCCCCCGCTCCCGGCCCAGGGGGCCCTCGCCCACCCGGGGCGAGAGCGGGCCCGGCCCCTCCGGCCCCGGGATCACGCCCACGGGCGCCCCGGGCTCGCCCGGCGCCCGGCCACCACGGACGCTCACGAGGCCGGCCGGCCCCGCGCCGGCGAGGCGCACCCGGGGGCTCAGGACGGGCTCCGGCTCGGGGCCCCGCAGGGCGCGGGCGCCCCGGATCCCCAGGCGCCCGATGCCCAGGACGCCCTCCCCCACGTCGGCCCCCGCGCTGGCGAGGTTCGTGCCCTCCACCGCGCCGGTGGCCGCGGCGATCGCCAGTTCGGCCGGGCTCGCCTCCCGGCCCTCCTGGGCCGCCCGCTCCTGGGCGTCCGCCACGTGGCGCCACGCCATCGCCGGGGGGACGGTGGCCAGGCCGGCGCCCGTGGCCAGCACGCGCAGGCGCCCGGCGGGCGTCAGGAGGTGCTCCGGCACGCCCTCCAGACGCATCGCGTCCGCCAGGTGCGCGCCCGCGGGGCCGAGGGGCGTCCCCAGTTCGGGGTTGATCGCCTCGGCCCCCCGCCCGATCGCCCCCAGGGCGCGCCCGGCGAGGGGCGTCACGCCCCCGAGGCGGGGCAGGTCTTGCATGACCTCCTCGGCGTTGCGCAGCCGGGCGAGGGCCTCGATCCCCCCGCCGGGGGCCACCATGCTGGCCCCCGCGCCGGTCAACTCCCCGGCCCCCCGGGCGACCTCGGGGCCGTAGGGGCGCAGCGCCTCCTCCGTCTCCGCGCCGACGATCCCGCCGAGCAAGGCTCCGGGGACGGCCACGGTCGTGCCCAGGCCCCCCATCACCGTGCCCAGGGCGCCCCGGGCGCGCTCGGGCAGGGTCGCCGTCGGGCTGGTCATCTCCGCCCACCCGCCCCGCGCGGTGTCCGCCGACCTGGCGACCTGGCGGCTGCCCCGGGTCAGGCCCGTGGCGAGGGCGGCCGGGCTGACCCCGCCCAGACGCGCAGCCTGGGCGGCGGCGCGCACGGCGTCCCAGCCCGGCCCCTGGGGCGCCGGGCCGTACTTGGCGGCCTCCTCGGGCGTCGCCCCGGCCGGGGGGCCCAGGCCCATCGCCTGGCGCCGGTTGCGCTCCAGGGCGTCCCAATCCACCCGGGATTCGAACGAGGGCCCGCCGGTGGCCCAGTCCGTGACCGCCCGGGGGCCCTCCTGGGCCAGCCCCAGGGCGCCGGTGGCGAAGTTGGCCAGGCCGGCGGAGGCATCGTTGCGCGCCGGCTGCGTCTGGCGCCCCGCCTGCTGCGTCTGCTCCGCGGCCCGCTGCGCCGTCTGGCCGGCGGCCTGCACCGCGCCCCTGACCGCGCCCTCGGCCATCGAGGCGACGGCGTCCCGCACGTCCCCGCCCACCTGGCCCGCCTGCTGCTGGGCGTACTGCCAGCCCTGGCCCAGGTTCTGGCCCGCCTGGCCGAGCGCCTGCCCGGCGTTCTGCCAGGCCTGGCCCAGGTCGGGGGCCGGGGGCGGCTGGGGCGGGCGGGGCATCCCGGGGGGCGGGCTGGGGGGCTGGAGTTGCGGTTGTGGTGCTGCCTGCGGTAGCTGCCGGGCCTGCTGGCCGAGCCAGTCGCCGGCCCCCTGGGCGACCTGCCGGCCCTGCTGCAGCGCCTGGTCGAACCACTGCCGGGCTTGCGCCGTGCGTTGGGTCTGTAAGTCCTGCTGCTGCTGCTGGGCGTCTAGTTGCTGCTGGAAGGCCTGGCGGGCCTGGGCCTCTAGCTGGCGCTTGCGCTCCTCCTCGTCCTGCTGGGCCTGCAGCACGTCCCCGTCCTGCTGGTCGCCCGTGAGCAGGCCCAGACCCTTGCCGACCAGGGAGCCGGCGGCGTTGCGCAGCCAGTCGACCACGGAACCCTCCCTACCTCGGTTACCTGGGTTGCCCGGGGGGCAAGATCAGCCCGGCGAGGGGCATCGGTGGGCCGGGTGGGGTTCCCGGTGGCATCGGGGGTGGCGGAGCGGCCGCAGCGGGAGGGGGCATCGGCGCCGGCGGTGGAGGCGGTGGAGGCGGTGGAGGCGGTGGAGGCGGTGGAGGCGGTGGAGGCGTGGCGGGCGCCAGACCGGGGCTCGGCTGTGGCCCGATCGGGCCAGCCCCTTGTGGGGGCCCCCCGAGGCCCGTACCCTGCTGGGCCGGGTCGATCCCGTTGGGCGGGCCGGGGACGTGGCCCGTGGGCCCCCCTGCGGAGGCCATGGAAGCCGTCTGGTCGGGGAAGAGGTCGCGCAGTTGCTTGAGGAGGGCCGCCCGCTCGCCGGGCGAGGAGAAGAGCCAACGGTTGGCGATCGCCTGCTGGTAGTCGGGGTTGTTGACCAGCAGCGCCTGGAATTGGGAGCGGGTGAGGCGGGCGCCTCCCCCGACCTGCTGCTTTGCTGGGTCGGTCACCTGGGTGAACTCGTCGATGAGCTTCATCGTGAGCTTCATCCGGGCGTCAGCGATGTCCCCCGCCTCGCTGAGGATGCGGGGGAGGGAGCCCCGGGGGGTGCCGAACCGGCTGGGCACGGCTGACCCCTAGCCCTCCAGGACGGCCTTCGAGACGAGGCGCCCCGTCTTGGGGTCGTACACCCGCCACTCGCCCTGGCTGCCCCAGTCCCGGATCTCGTAGCCCAGGGCCTCCGCCTTCTGCTGGGCCAGGGCCCGCGCCATGTCCTCCTCGTCGTCTTCCTGGCCTTCCCCTTCTTCCTCGTCTTCCTCGTCTTCCTCGTCTTCCTCGTCTTCCTCGTCTTCCTCGTCTTCCTCGTCTTCCTCGTCTTCCTCGTCTTCCCCTTCTTCCCCTTCTTCCTCGGTCTCGGGGGCGGCGGTGGCCGAGGATGGGGGGATCTCCCCCGCCTCCGCCAGGCGTTGGTACTCCTCCGCGATCGGGCCCGAGACGACGGTGGCCCGCTGCCGGGCCTCCTGGTACTGCTGCCACTGCACCCGGGCGGCCTCCCCCGCGGGGCCGGCCTGGAGCAGGAGGCCCTTCCGCTCCTCGTCGCTCACGTCCTCGATCGGCACCTGGGGCCAGTGCGCCTCTTCCGTCTCTGCCATCTCTGCCATGCGCTAGATCCTCTTCACGAAGCGGCCGGAGGCGTCGCGCTCTCCGGCCGGGCGGTACACGGTGGTGGTCGGCGCGCCCGAGAGGGGCGCCCGCGTGGGCACGGCGCCTCCAGTCCCCCCAGTCCCTCCAGTCCCGCCGCCCCCGGGGCGGTTCACGGGCCGGTACCAGTCGGCCGGGGGCATCGGGTCGGTGACCGGGCTGGGCTTGGGCTCCGGCACGTTGGGCGGGCGCTCGGGGTCGGCCATCAGGGCGCGCCCGCGGGCCATCAGGGCCTGGAAGTCGGCCTCCCCGTACTCGTCGCCGGCGCGCAGCACCTCCAGCACGGCGTAGCCGAAGGGCCCGGCCCACCTCAGGGCCTCCCGGTCGTTCTCTTCGCTCAACAAGCTCATGGGTGGTTCCCGTTCCCGTTGCTCAGGATCTGCTCAAGGGCGGCCGGCTCCACCCCGTTGCGGGCGCCGGGGGGCGCCCCCAGGCTGCGCAGCCCCTCCAGGATCGCCGGGTAGTCGTGCTCCCGGAAGACGGTGGCCCCGTTGAGGGCCCGGCTCTCGTCCACCAGGACGCGCAGGCCCAGGAGCCCGCCCGGATCCAGGGCGTCCAGGAAGGCGTCCGTCTGCTCGGCCGCGCGGGCCAACATCAGCCGGTTCCGGAGGATCACCGTTCACCCCTGTTTCACCTGTTTCACCCGGCCCACCACCGGATCGCCACCGGATCGCCACCGAATCACCGGGCCATGTCCCGCGCCTGCTTCTGCCAGGGGTGCTGCTGCTCGGCCATCCCGCCCCGGCTGGAGGGCACGCCGGGCATCCCGGGGATCGCCGCCCCGTGGGGCATCGCCCCGTACGCCGCGCCCGCCCACTGGCCCCTGGGCAGGCCACCGCCTCCCATCCCGCCCATCCCGCTCTGTTGGAAGGCCTGACCGGGCTGGTAGCCCCCTCCTCCCCCGCCCCCCATCTGGGGCACGACCGGCGGGCCCATGGGCGGGGCCGGCGGGGGCAGCGAGGCCACCGCCGGCATGCCGGGCAGGGCGGGCACGCCCGGCGGGGGCGCCGGCGTCCCGGGGATCGGCCCGCCCGCTTGCATGGGCAGGCCGTTGCCCGGGGCGCCGGGAGGCGGCATGCCCACCTGAGGCGCTCCTGGTGGAGGGGGCAGCGGGGGCATCGGCGGGCCCCCCACGGCCGGGCCCATGCCGGGCACCGGGGGCATGGCCGGGGGCGCCCCGGGCGGGGGAGGGGGGCCGCCCGGGGCGCCGGGGATCTGCATCGAGCCGGGCATGCCGGGCAGGGGGCCCCCCGCGCCCTGGAGCTTGGCCTGCTCTAGCTGGATCAAGAGGCGCGCGGCCTCCTCGTCGGTGAAGGCGCCGATGGCCAGGAGTTGGTCGAAGGCCATCTGCGCGCTCACGCCGAACTTGCTCTCCAGCCAGGAGAGGGCCATCTCCGGGGTCAGGGCGCCCTGGCGCACGGCGCCCCGCAGGGCCATGCTCTCCTGGACGAGCGGGTGGGTGTTGATCTTGTCCGCCAGCACCCGGGCCTCGGTGCGCTCGGGGGCGGGATCCTTGAAGTACCGCTCGCGCATCGTCAGCATGTCGACGGCCCCGGCCTGCTGGGCCTGGATGCCCCGCATCTCTAGCTGGGCCTCGTCCACGGGCAGGAGCGGGTCGGCCTCCACCGAGCAGGCGAGGAAGGGCGTGCCCTGGTTGGCGGTGTTGCGCTTGCCGTCCGGGGCGATGTCCTGGGGCTCCAGGGTGCGCCAGCCCCGGGCCTTGCCCTGGGCCGCGTCGCCCTGGAAGTAGACGGGGACGCCCTCGGGGAAGCGCCTCCAGACCTGCCACCACAGGTACTGGACGCACGTCGCCACCTGGGCGCAGTAGTTCTCGACGACGGGCCCGTACAGGCTGCGGGCGGCGATCATGAGTTGGGCGATCGCGTAGCCGGCCTGGCCGCCCCCGCCCCCCTGGCCCCGCAGGACGGAGGGGATGCCGATCAGGTCGATCAGGGCGGTGGCCTTGGTGTACAGGCGCTCCAGGTGGGCCGTGCTCTCGGGGGGCATCACGAGGTAGCGCCACGTGCGCCCGGCCGGCACGGAGTAGAACTTGCCGGGCTCGATGATCTTGCCGTCGGTCGCCCGGTTCTGGTCGGGGCGCTGGGGGCGCTCGGGGTCGAGCACGGTGTCGCCCGAGAGGCCCGCCGCCCCGGGCGCCCCGCCCTCCTTGTCCTCCTCCACCAGCGGGGGCCAGGACGACCAGAAGCTGACGTGGAGTTCCATGGTCATGATCTGGTCGAGGAGGTCGATCAACTCCACCAGGTGCATCGGGGCGGCGATGCCGGTGTAGGTGGGGTCGCCCATCGCCGTGCTGAGGCCGAACGCCCGGAAGACGGGGAGGGGGTGCCAGGACGGGCCCCACAGCGCCCCGGAGGCGACGCAGACGCCGTCGACATAGTGGGCCCACAGGCCGCAGTCCGGGTCGTAGTCCGGGTCGCCGGGGTCGGCCAGGCCCAGCCACAGGGCCCGCTTGGCCGAGGCGTAGTACGTCACCGTCTCGACGTGCTCGGGCTCGTACGGGCGCTCGGGCTCGGCGTCGGTGAGCGGGTAGGGCCGGCCGAAGCCCTGGGGCCCGGCCTGGTAGACGGTGTGGTTGGCGCCCGTCACGGTGCCCGGGCTGCCCTCCGTGCGGTCGGTGGGGGTGAGGCCGTAGCTGGCCAGCGTCTCCCGGTAGGGGCGGTTGACGACCACCACCGCCTCGTCCTCGACGCCGTCCTGGTCGGCCACCAGGTACATGCTGAGGGGGTCGACCGCCTCCAGGACGAACGGCGGCGTGGCCCGCTTGTAGGCCTCGACCGCCTTGAGGTACTTCTCCGCCCCGCTGCGGGGCCTGGCCTGGTTCCGGCGCCTGGCCGGGCCGCGCTCGTTGAGGTACGCCTCGACGGCCGCGGCCGTGGGGCTGGATCGGGTCTGGCCCTCTCCGCCGCTCGCGTCTCCGGGCTGCTGGTCGTCCTGGTAGCCGTCCGCCTTGGGGTAGCGGGGGGCGAACTCGCTCCACTTGTCCAGGCGCTCGCTCAGCGTCCAGCAGGCCCGGCCCGTGTTGACCAGGTTGTCCATGCAGTCCCGCCAGACGCTGGTCTGCCCGGCGTCCAGCACCGCCCGGCGCCCCTCCTGGCCCAAGAGCACGGCGGTCGTCCACTCCTCCTTCAGG
>Ga0066395_10000071_pt1 | contig 34483 bp, 28 predicted proteins | sample PanSoiPlot1MoBio_FD_61218 | JGI IMG/M metagenome (GOLD analysis project Ga0066395, IMG submission 61218) | Tropical forest soil microbial communities from Panama analyzed to predict greenhouse gas emissions - Panama Soil Plot 1 MoBio | ecosystem: Environmental > Terrestrial > Soil > Tropical... | reverse complement strand
AGCGGCCCGCACGAAAGGAGCGCTGCGCCAGAACACGACCTTGGCGGTGGTGGCGACCGACGCGGCGCTCTCAAAGGCGCAGGCGACGCACCTCGCCGTGATGGCCCAGGACGGGCTCGCCCGGGCCATCCACCCGGTCCACACCCCTTTGGACGGCGACATCGTATTCGCGGTCGCGACCGCACAACGCCCGCTCGCCAATTCGCCCTTCGATCTGACGGCGATTGGCACCGCGGCCGCTCAGGTGGTCGCCCGCGCCATTGCGCGCGGGGTGTTCGAAGCGATGCCGCTTGCCTTTCCACCGGCGCTCCCGGGGTATCGCAACAAATTCTAAAGTCGTGCGTTCACATCCACTTTAGGCGACCGGGCAGGTTCGCTTTGATTGACCTCGGAACTGTAATGACAGGTTATGCGAGCAGGTACGCACGCCCCATTTTGTGTGCTGCAGCGGATTTCGGTTGCGAATCACATCCCGTTGTCGTCGCCGGGCCTGTCCCGGCGGCCGTGCGCTCGCGAGCGCGTTCTGTCCAGGGAGGTGCAAGTCCTCTTCAGGTAAACCTACTCCGGCCTGTAGCCGACCGTAACTGCGTCGCCGCGAGGCGGGGTGGGGAGCAACGGAAGGCTACGGAGTCCCCCTCCAGGGGAAGATAAAGAGGCGCCCGAGAGTTGGAGGAACAGGGCGACCACAAGGGTCTCGCCTACAGCGGGCAATGTTGTAGGGGCGACCCTTGTGGTCGCCCCTGAAACTGTGCCTATGGGGCTTGGCGTCGCCTTGGGATATCATGCGCCGCATCGCCCGCAGGAGGATGCCATGGATGCCGTGACCCCAAAGCCCGCCAGCCAAACCGATCTTTTGTCCCACCATGTCCGCGTCGGCGAAATGGAGTGGCAGAAAACGCGATTTTCCGGCTGCGAGGTGAAGACGCTGCTGTTCGACCGCGACAGCGGCCTCGTCACCGTACTGATGCGCTTTGAGCGTGGCGCCGTGCTGCCCGACCACGAGCATGTCAAGATCGAGCAGACCTATGTGATCGAAGGCAAGCTTGTGGACCGCGAAGGCCCGGACGCCGGCCTCACCGTGCCCCAGGGCGATTTCGTCTGGCGCCCCGCCGGCAGCCGCCACTCCGCCTGGTGCCCGGAGGGCGGGCTGATGCTCGCCATCTTCCAGGTGCCCAACAAGTTCTTCGAGCGCGACGGCCGCGTGACCGATATCACCGGCGGCGACTGGGCGGAGCTTTGGGGCGCGGTCGACCGGGCCAGATAGGGGAGGCGGCTGGGGAGGGTCTCCTTGTGTAGGACGGCCTCTCGCAGGACGGATTAGGCGAAGCCGTAATCCGCCGCACCGGCAATCCACCGTAGCGCCCGCGGCGCTATACGCTTTCGGCTATGCGCCCTACTGAGCAGAGCTTGCTTCCTGCGCTTCCGAATCCCCCGTGAGGGGTGCTAAAACCCACGCGCACCGCGGACGTGGCGGAACCGGTAGACGCAACGGACTTAAAATCCGTTGAGGGTAACCTCGTGCGGGTTCGAGTCCCGCCGTCCGCACCATTGGCATTTGTCCACTTCAGCACCATTGCGCATGATTCGCGGCACTCCAACGCATCGTGGCAACGCTACGAAATCAGTGCTTTTGTGCTAATCACTCGCCGTCGAGGTGGAACGTTTCCAACTATAAACAAACGGTGCAAACTTTGATCGAATATGTTGACCTCAAACGAAGCTTCATTCCGATCGGCAAAGACGCCGAGCCGGACCTTACCTTCGCGCGCGTTATGGGCGGCAAGTTTGCAGGATGGCTCGATTGGCCTGCGCTGCTGGATCATAAAAGAGTCGTGTTGCTCGCAGAGGCAGAGAGCGGCAAGACCAGGGAATTCAAACATACGTCCGAGCAATTGCGTGCTGGAGGAAACGCATCATTTTACACGACGGTTGATGAATTAGCCGAAGGGCGCCTCACAATCGGTCCTACCGAAAGAGCATTGTTCGACCGGTGGAAAGCCGGTTCTGAATGCGCCTGGTTTTTTTTGGATTCGGTCGATGAAGCGCGCCTCAATCAAAAAAGATTTGACGCTGCATTGCGGGTCCTGGCTAGCGAACTCGGTGCCCACCTGGCCCGCGCGCGAATCCTCATCTCATGCAGGGCCAGCGATTGGAAAACCACTTCCGATCCCGCAACGATCTTGGAACTGCTACCCATCCCAAAATCGCCTCCTGCCCCCATACCCCCCGGCGACCCCGATGCATTTCTCCTGGACCCTATTTTCGAACGAAACCGTCAACCCAAAGCCGAAGACGCGGAAGGCGGAAACGTCAAAGAGCCACCCCTGTTTGTCGTGCAACTTGCTCAACTATCCGACGAACAGAGAAGGCTGCTTGCAGTTGCAGCAGGCGTTGACGACGCAAATGCATTCAACGTGGCTATCAATCGCCAAGGTCTCGACGCGCTGGCCGCAAGGCCTGGGGATGTTCTCGAACTCGCAAAATTTTGGACGGACCATCACCACTTCGGAACACTTGCCACAATGTCCGAAGAATCTGTCAGATTTAAGCTGGTCGAGACTGACCGCTACCGGCCAGATAACTCGGTACTGCCCTACAGCAAAGCGCGCGAAGGTGCTGAATGCCTGGCAGCGGCATTAACGCTTGGAAAGTCGTTCACATTGCTGGCACCCGGCCAAGAGCCGGACCCATTACTTGCCGCTGGCGCCCTCGATCCAATTGCATTGCTTGATGGCGGGACTATTGCCGAATGCAACGCGCTGCTCAGGCGCGGTACTTTTGAGCCATCGAGCTACGGCCGATTACGCTTTCATCATCGCTCAACGCAGGAATATCTAACCGCGAAGTGGCTTCAACGTCTTCTTGACAAGGGTACACGTTCTGAAATTTTCAAGCTCATCTTTGCCGAAAAATATGGCGTGGAAACCGTTGTACCGTCACTCAGGCCCGCAGCCGCATGGCTTGCATTGCACAATCCAGATATTCGCGACGAAATCATTAGGCGCGAACCTTTACTGCTGATCCAGCAGGGTGATTCTGCCGGGCTTCCGTTGGAAGCTAAAGCCGCGTTGCTCCTTTGCTTCGCGACGCGGCACGCGGCCGGCGAGATTGCGGACGATCGCATTGATCGCCGCGAGATTTCTGTATTTGCGTCGCCAGATTTGGCCGACACGATCCGAAAAGCTTGGAAGATAAACGAACGGCTAGATTTTCGGAGTGACCTCGTTCGTTTCATACGGGAGGGCCGCATCTCCGCCTGCGTCGATCTCGCATATTCGATAGCCCGCGATAAAGTCGCGCGTGATTATAATCGCATTGTCGCTGTCCAGGCCCTCGTTGCTTGTGAAGCGAAGCGAGAGATTGGCCGCATTGTCAAGTTGCTGGCAAGCGAAGGGCACCTTGCGAATCCCCACCTCGCGTCCGAATTCGCTGTCACGCTGTTCCCGACGTATCTCACACTTACCCAACTTCTTGCTCTTATCCGTACGTCTAAGAGGCCTGCCAATTTTTCTGCGGAGGGGTTTGCTCACACGATTGATAGCCTTTGGTCTGCATGTCCGGTAGACCTGCGACCCGACTTTATCGCTGGCATTGCTGAACTTTGCGCTGAGAAGCCGTATCTTCACGACTATCAGCGCGTGTCAAGGCAGCACCAGGAATTGGCGAAGCACTTAGGCCAGATTGCACGTGATGCCGTCGTTGCGTTGGGCGATTCTGCCCCTTCGGCTGATCTTCTCAAATTACTTGGCGTGGTCGAACGCGCCGAACGCCCTGTACGCCCGGATGAGAATGATCCACCGCTCAGCAAGCTCATCCAGAGCAAGCCAAAATTGCATCGCGCCCTCTTCTGGTACGATGTTGAAGAGGTGCGACGGCATCACAAACACCAGAATCCGTTAGTCAATCCATGGCAGGTGCATTTCGGAGGCACACCCCTATGGGCATTGAGCGATCCCGATTTGCCGTGGCTTCTTGAAGACTTGGAACACCGTGACCGGGAAGATGACCGCCGCATGGCACTCGGCTGTATAGCCTCAATCCTCGGTCCCGAGTTGCGCACCCAAAGTAGAGCTCTGCGAACGATTATCAAATCGACGCCCGCGCTTGTTGAAGCCCTCGACGGCTATCTTACTCCGCCTGCCCCAAGCAAACAGATGCGCCAATATGAAAGGGAAACGGCACGGCTTAAAACTGTAAGGAGCCGGCAACAAGAACAAGCCGCAAAATCTTGGCGGCGGTTTCGTGACGATCTTCTATCAAATCCACGCGAATTGGCCGACCCAGCGCGGGTCAACACCGAAGTTGGACTTTCCCGGCTTAAGAATCTCACCAACTGGCTACACCTGAAAACTGGCAAGGAATATCAAGTCGCGGCTCTGGATTGGCGCTTGCTTGACAACGCCTTCTCCCCTGCTGCCGCTGAAGCCTACCGTGACGGCATGATGGCACTGTGGCGCAAAGTGGAGCCAGCAAGGCCAGAACGGACGCAAGGCGGGCCGATTACAGTCAAGTGGACGACCATTCTTGCCTTTGCCGGACTCTCGATTGAGGCGGATGGCAATACAGGGTTTGGCTCGCAATTCACGAAGGAAGAAGCACGGCAGGCCGCGCTTCATAGATGCGTCTCAGAACAGGGCTATCCTGACTGGATCGATCCGCTGACAGGCCATCATCCGGCGACAGTCGTACCAATTATTCGAGAAGCGTTCGCAACAGAGTGGTCAAGCGAGGACAGCGCTATTTCATATTTTCTGTACCGATACTCTCAGCCATCTAGTTCAATTCCCGCTGAGATTCACGCATCTCTGTATGAAATCATGACCACGATCGAGCCCAAACAACTTCAGGTGCTGGACCGAGGACTAAATATTGCTCGACATCTGATCTCGAAGCCGGAATGGCGGGAAGGCCTTGAAAAACTCGCCATCACTCGCCTTCATCAGAATCAAGCGTCAAGGCCGGATTGGGCCACACGCTACGTAGCTCTTCTCTTCCTTGTAGATCTGCCGCAAGCGGCGAAGATGCTTCTTTCCTGGCTGCGCAAGACGAAGCCTTCAGAACGCCCGTCGCTCTCCCTAAAAGTCATTGGAAGCCTGTTCGGTCATCATGATCCTCTCGTCCCAATCGCTTTGAACGGAGCTCCGGTTGCAACGCTGGCTCAGCTGCTTCTGTTCACCTATCAGCAAGTACGTCCAGAAGACGACGTAGTTCACGAAGGGGTTTACACCCCCGGCCCACGAGACGATGCAGAATGGGCGCGGAACGCGATTCTGAAGGCCCTTGTCGAAACTAGCGGTCCCGCTGCGCACGATACAATGCTATGGTTGTCAAAACATCGTGACATGCGCTCGCGCAAAATTAGATTTTGTGAAATAGCTCGCGAAATGGCCGAACGGGATGCCGAAATACCCGCGTGGAGTGCACAAGAGGTTCTCAAATTTGAGCGTGACCGCGTTCTTCCGGTGAAGACCGGGTTCGATCTGTACCGGCTGACGCAAGCTATCGTAAAGGAGATCGATTGGGATTTCGATAATCAGGATGCGAGTTCAAGAGCGGTGCTGGAGAGTGCCAAGGATGAAGACGCGGTCCAGAATTGGCTAACCGAACAACTGCGGCAGCGAGCGAAAGACCGATTTTACGCAACGCGTGAGCCTGAAGTAGCAGAACGCAACAAACCTGACATCTTGATATCAGCCGTTTCAGCACCGGTCGAAGTCGCGATCGAGGCAAAGCACGGCGGGAAGAACTGGAGCACCAAGGCTCTTGAAGACGCGCTTCGCGGACAGTTGGCTGAAGATTATATGCGGCCAGCCAATCGGCGACACGGTATTTTCGTTATCACAAATCATCGTCGCCGTGGCTGGACGCACCCGCATACCGGACAACGCTTCAAGTTCTCTGAGATGATCGCATACCTCAACAAGGTCGCGTCCAAGATTACATCAAACAAGGTCGGCGACGTAAAACTGTCAGTCATTGGAATTGATGCATTGCCTCGGCAAGGGTCGCGCAACGCCTCTGCAAAGGCCAAAAGTCGTGTACGGCGGCGCCCCGGCGCGAAGCCCATTCGCGAACGCGCCGCGAAGTGCGGGCCTTCTACAGCGGCAGTACTGCCCGCGCGGAACGCCGCTAGTCGCGTCGAGTGCAAAAGTGGTGAGAGCTACAAAAGGTAAGGTCCTCCGTCCCCATCGCTTTCTGCAAGCAGCCAACTGTGACTAAGGCCTTTATCTGACCTCGCCGATTCGCGCTTGGTCCCGACCTTTCCGTGAAAAAAACAGATCCAGAAAATCCGCCCCAAAACAGTCGAATTGCCAAGCCACGAGGAATGACGCTGTCGCCAATTGAACCGCCCATTGCGATGGCCTTGCCTTATTTTTGCGTTCTGGCCCGCGGGAATTCCGCAATGAAGCGTTTGATCGGTTTCCCGGTGATCCGGTTCCTCCCGGTTCTGATGGTGACCGTTGGCCTCTCCTGCCTGGCCGCGCAGGCGCAAGAGCGGGTGGCGCTGGTCGTCGGCAACAGCAAGTACGCCCACGTCAACGTCGTTCCCAATGGGGTCAACGACGCGCGCGCCATTGCGCGGACGCTGCGTGAGATCGGCTTTGTGGTTGCCGAGGGGTTCGATCTCGACCGCAACGGCATGGAAGGCCGGATTCGCGAATTCCTGCGCGGCACCGCGAAGGCCCGCGTGGCGCTGGTTTTCTATGCCGGCCACGGCCTGCAGGTCGACGGCCGCAATTATCTGCTCCCGGTCGATACCCGGCTGGAGTCTCCGAGCGATCTCGGCTTCGAAACCATCGAGCTCGACAATATCCTGGAAAACCTAAGCGACTCCTCGCGCGCCAACATCATCATCCTCGATGCGTGTCGCAACAATCCGTTTGCGCAAACTTTCGCGTCGCGATTTGGGGCGGCGCGATCCGTCACGGTCTTGTCGGGTCTTGCCGGCTATTCCAATCTGGGAACCGGCACGCTGATCGCGTTTTCCACCGCGCCGAACACGGTCGCGGCCGACGGCAACGGCTCGAACAGCCCGTTCACCGGGGCGTTGGCCAAGCACATGCGCGTGCCCGGTCTCGAAGTGCGCCAGATGCTCACCCGCGTCCGCGCCGACGTCGCGGCCGAGACCAAGGGGCGGCAAATCCCCTGGGACAACTCCTCGCTGCTTGGCGAGGTCTACCTGGCGGGGCTCGGGAAACCGGATCAACCGCGCGTCACTATCATCCCGGAGGCTCCTGCGCCGGCGGCCGACGAGGTCCTTTGGGGCGCCATCAGGGATTCCGGCGTTTCCGCCGTGTTCGAGGAGTTTGTGAAGAAATTTCCGGCGAGCCTGCATGCACGTGAGGCTCAGGGACGGGCCGACGCACTGAAGAAAAGCGAACTCGCCATGCTGCCGCCGGCCGCTGGCGCGCAAATCGGCAAGCTGCTGACCGCGCCGACCAACGCCCCTATCGCATCGTTCACGCGTCATAATGGCGGCTGGTCGGTGACGCTCTCCTTCGCGGAGCCGGTCACGGGGATCTCCTGGCGCCTCGGCGAGACTGGCAATTTTCGCGAGACCGGCTTTATGGATGCGCTCGACCCGCGTACCCGCAAGCGCATGCCCAATCCGGCGATCCAGCTCGATGCGGATCAGCCGGCAGCCACCATCTACGTGCGCTATGTCGACGCCAACGGCGACCCGCAAGGGCCCTTCCCGATCCGTTTCGACCCTGCCGGCGCGCTCGAGCGCGAGCAGCGCAAAATCCTCGAGATGACCGCCGGCAGCTGGCTGTCGTTCCGCGAATTCAACGGCCTGCTGCTCTACTACACGCATCTGATGTCATACCGTTGTGCCATCCGGCAGGTCCGTATCGGGCTCGATTCCACGGTCCCGGATCGCACCATTGCGATGCCGCCATGCAATCAAAGAGATCCGATGGCGATTCCGGCCGATGTCCAGCCCTATCTCAAGGTTCCGCTCGCGACGGGGTCGGTATCGGTGGAGCTCACCTATCGGGATGGCAGCGTTTCGGAGGTCAAGACGTTCCGGCGGTAGCCGTGCGTGTTCCGATGAAGCTGGCGCGGCGGGTGAGGGGGCCTCTCCACAGGCTGTGACTCGCAGGTCTGACTTTGTAGGGAGGCCCCCTCACCCCGACCCTCTCCCCGCACGCGCGGGGAGAGGGAGCATCATGGCCTTCGGCGAGCAAAACTCGCAGCAATGAGGTTCACCATGCGAATAACTGTCCTGTTGCCGGCCGTCTCCCTCATGTTGTGCTGCGCGCCTGACATCGCAGCCGCCCAGCCCACCGGTGTCGTGACGCAGGGCAGTCCCGACACGATGATCGGTGGCCAGCCGGCGGCGCGCGTCGGCGATGGCACCGCAAGTGGTGCCGCGGTCGTCGAAGGCTCGCCCAACGTTTTCATCAACGGGCGCCCGGCCGCCATCGCGGGCGGAAGGAACGGATGTGGCGGGGTCGTCATCGGCGGATCGTCGAACGTCTTCATCAATGGCAAGCCGGCCGCGCGGCTCGGCAGCGAGACGACCGAATGCAAGGGCCGCTGACGCGACGCCCATCTGGAGCGGTTTTCTATTGACCGGAATCGTGGTGTACGGTGGTTTGGGACAACAAGAGATATCGCGCTCTCAGCATAACCGGCCTCATTTCTACAGCTCTATGTGACCACAGCGGTCATCCTCAAGGTCCAGGAAAGCTCCTCTTCAAGCTGGCACCGAGCAAGACTATTGTGCCGAGTGCGGACGGTGCTCGAGGATGTCTCCGGGCTGGCACTCTAGCGCCTCGCAGATCCTGTCGAGCGTTTCAAACCGCACACCCTTCACCTTGCCCGATTTCAGGAGCGACACATTCTGCTCAGTGATGCCGATACGCTCGGCGAGCTCTTTCGAGCGCATCTTGCGCGTTGCGAGCATGACGTCGAGGTTGACGATAATGGCCATGGGCTCAACCTCAGATGATTTGCGCATGCTCGGCGGCGATCTCGGCGCCCGCGCGCTGGATGTGAGCGAGAGCGAGAAGGCTCAGCAGCAGCAAGAGCGTCAGCAGATCGTTCGGCTGAAGGACCAGATGGGCCTGCCGCTCTGCCGGCGGCAGGTGCGCGGTCAGGACCAGCGTGAAGAGCGGGCGGAGTGCGATGCTCATTACCTGGGTAATGATGCCCCAGGATGCGACCCGCTGCATCCAGCGGGCCGCCTCCACTGAGAAGATCCGGCCTTCAAGGTAGGTTGAGAACAGCCGCCAGCCGCAATAGCAGGCGATGGAGGCCGTCGCCCACAGCCCCAGATCGATCGAAAGGCCGGTCCAGCGCTGCCACGGGGCGAGGGCGGACACATTCGTATGGATCAGGTGCTCCAACGCTTGATGGAGCTTGTCGGTATCAAGCCAGAGCGCGAGCACGAGATAGAACACCCACACTGCGTACGCGACGGTGGCAAAGCGGAGGCTGTGGCAGATCCAGCTGATCTTGTGGCGCAGGCGGGCAAACTCAGGTGTCGGGCTATTGGCGGCGATTGCAGTCTTAGCGGTCATCGGTGTCTCCCTTGATCGGTCGTCGTTCGGAGGAGTTCACTCTGGCGGCAGCGCGCTGATAAATGCGGATCAGCTGACATGATTGAGGGTGATGGACATGGTCGCCTTGCAAGCATTAATTATCGTCTATCAATAATTATTAAACGTTATCATTTATGTCAATGCCTCTGCCAACTTGCCGCGGGGGCACCCCGTTGGCGCTAACGTATAATGTGCCGTGCCGCTGCGACCTCTCCCCACAAGGGGCCACAAGGGGAGGAGTTCGCCGCGCCGTTGCAGCGTAAGTTAGCGCAAACGCGGGGCCCCCAATCCGTAAGTTCGGCCGATGCTTATTTGCCGGTAACGGCAAGGTCCTTGTCGGAGCTAGAACTAAAATCGCAGTTCAGCGCATGGCCACGGCACTTGTGGGTCATGGGCTGCCGTCGAGAGGGGGGTGGAGACAACAACCGGCGTACCCCAGAAATCTGCCGACTTGCACCACCGACGAGGTAGGTAGCCCTGGGCCAATCGCGACCATCGCATCCACGCATGCACGATTTTTTGCCGCCTGCGTGAGCTGCCTCACATTCCGTTCCGGAGAAACCTGTACAGGGTGAGAGTCGATCTACTTTTTTGACATGATTTGGGGTAGCGGGCCGGTGCCTCGAGCATCTACTTGATGCTTAGGTAAAGACATCACGGGAGGATCACGTGGCGCAAACGGACAGTGCAGTGCAGTCTGAGCCAGAAAACGACAATTCAAAGCCGGTGGCCGAGGCTGCTAACAAAACGCAGCCGATGTACAAACGGATACCCGAATTCGATGGGATGTTGCATGATGCTGAACATCTCCTGAACTACGCTGTAGAAGCAGGAATTGAAGTTGATCCTGACGTTGCTAAGCGAATATTAGCTGCAATAACGGTGGGCCCTGCGGTTTGGGATAGCCCTGAAGCGGGTGAGCTGGCGGCTGCAATCACGAAATTAGCTGCGAAGCTAAAGCCCGTGACTGCCGAAACGCTCCGCGCATCTCGGGAAGACGCTCACAAGGCTATAGATGGCTATAAGAGAATTGCTCTTTATCTGGCGTTGTTCGTTGTTCCTCTGTCTTTTTTTTCTTTCATCTCAGCAGGCATCTCCAATAAGATCAGCTCGGATATAACCGCCGCAAATGAATACTTGCTGACGTTGCACACGCAAGTCGATACACTGAAGCTACCGGATCAGCAAGCTCCGCCACCACTTATTCTTGGTGAACTACAGAAATTTGCAATAGCGATGCGGAGCACACTGAATCACACCAGACAGCTAAGATGGCTTTCACCCTTTCCTGAAGTTGATCCGTGCTCAGACAAGCGTTGCGACCTTGAGTTGGATCCTAAGAAATTAAGGACATTGGATTTGCTGCAACAAGAACTTGACAATAAAACTACACTTTATCAGGAAATTCGTGATTATGCTAATGCCGTTACGACAAACGTAACATTGGTATGGGGAGCGATTGGAAATATCATCCTTCCTGTACTCTACGCGTTGCTCGGCGCCTGCGCCGCCGTCCTGCGAGCTTTCACATTGCAACTTAGCACGCGAACTTTCGCTCCAACATACGCTACGCCCGCAAGATTCTACATTGCTGGAATTGCAGGCGGGGTGATAGGGCTTTTCAATAACGTTTTCGGCCAAAACCTGTCGGTCTCGCCCTTAGCGATTGCATTTTTGGTCGGTTACGCAACTGACATATTCTTTTCATTCTTGGAAGGAACGGCTCAAAATCTGGGTAAGGCCAAACCGGGCTCATAATCGTTTCGCCGGTCGGCTTCTCGCACCATCGGCCCCGAGTGCATTGCCCCCTCTATGGGCCAGCAAGCGCATGGCGCCGCAAATCGTCTTCGAGCCCAACTGGACCCGTTACGGCAAGGCTGCACCCTTAGTGCAACGATCAGATACGCGGGCGGCCCGTGGCAAGCCGGCCGCGCAGGTCGGCAGCGAGACGACCGAATGCAAGGGCCGCTGACGCGAAGTCGTTCTCGGCGGTTTCGGTGGGCGCCGGCGCGGCCGAACGGTGTTCAGACCTCTTGCACGATTTCGATCAGGTCACGGCTACGCGTCACTAGCGGCCACGCCTCATCGAAGTCGGCAACGAGCATCTTGAAACCGGGGGAGTCGAGACATTTGCGTAGCGTTGCCATGTCTTTGAACTCGTACATTGCATAGTGGACCGATGGGTCGCTGCGGCTCCAGAAGCGCCAGCCTTTCTCGGCATGCAACTTGTCCATCGCCAACGGCAAATGGTGTGTTCCATACCATTGGTCGAATTTCGCGCGCTCCGCCTCGTTTGGCATCTGTGATCGAACCATGAAATAGGCTTTGCTTGCCTCCATGCCCACTCCTCTCCAAGGTGGTCTGCTGTTCAGCGCATCCCGCGCTTGACGCAATGATGGCCTGCGTTTCAAGCGCGGCGTCGGCGTTTAGCTCCTGAACCATCATGATGGGGATTTGCGAACTTGTTGTGATTTCAGTTTGCTGACCTCAAAGATATGACCGCCTTTGATAACTTTGTTGATCCGGCGCGCGTTGCCAATGTCGGCCAGCGGATCTGCGTCAAGAATCAAGAGGTCGGCGAGTTTGCCGGATTCGATGGTACCGATCTGCGGATTTGGACTGAAGACGCGGGCCGCGTTGCGGGTGGCATCGACGATGATCTGCATCGGTGTCAGGCCTGCTTCGGCCATGAGCTCGAACTCGCGATGCAGCGATGGGCCATGCAGCGTGCCGATGTTTCCGGCATCCGTCCCGGCGGCGACGATGGCCCCTGACTCCTGCATACGTTTCAGGTTTGCGAGAACTACGGCCTTTTCTGTAAAACGGGGCGGAAATCGGGCGTAAAGCGGCAGCCGATCTTTGGGAATCGTGGCCAAATCGGCCCACGAGGCAATCACTTGCGCATCGCCGCATGAGCGCTCGATATCGTTGAGGTCCACGTTTTGGCCTAACACTTCAGCATAACCTTCAAGGACGACGATGGTGGTGGTGTAGATTACGCCGCGCTCCTTCACCATCTGCACGAATTCGTCATCGACTGGCCGGTCAGAAACGCTGTGCACCAGAATGTCCGAACCAGCGCCGACTGCAGCTTTCGCGGTCTCGAGCTCGGTCGCGTGCACTGCGACCCGCACGTCCGCAGCATGGCTCGTTTTCACCACCGCCTCGACGATCTTGATGGCATGGTCGAGTTCGACTTCCGGCCCGCGAATAAACCAAATCTTGATAAGATCGGGCTTGCGCACGAGCTCACGGCGGACCAGTGCAACCGCTTGCTCGGGATTGGTGACTTCGATGATGGCCGGATCGGCGGACTCTAAATCGTCCGGCGCGACGGTCGAAATGAGAGGGCCCGCTACTGCGACTCGCGGTGTCGCTCGCATGCGGCGCGCCATGGCACGTACATTGAAATTCGCAAAAGGACCACCGGCGTCTACAACGGACGTAATGCCGCTGCAAAGATAACGCGTGAACGTATAGGGTAGACGCCTGCGAATCCACGCCAACTCCCGTTCGTATGGCACGCGCTGGCGCAGATCGATGACGTCAGGACGTGTATACAGGTCGCCCGATTGGAAGAAGTGAACATGTGCATCGATTAGTCCCGGGATGATCCACTTGCCACGGGCATCGATAGTTTTGGTGTTCTTTGGAACTGTAATCTTTGAGGACGGACCGGCATCAGCGATGCGATCGCCGCTGACTACGACAGCAGCGTCGGATACCGGTGGCGCCCCTGTGCCGTCAATGAGCGTGCCCCCATCAATAACGAGCGTTGCGCTCCGACTCTGCGCGTGGGCCGACGCTGTCAGCAACGCCAATATGAGCAGCGGGAAAAACAGTCCCGTTTGCATCATTAGAATTCTGTCCTCCATCGTCGAACCCCGCTGCCGGCGTGGAGATCACAGCCTCATGGTGCTGGCAAAAGCGAGTGCACGCGACCCCAAACCGGAAAAGCCGGCCCTATGGGGGCTATGCCGGGTTGTTCCGCTGCTTCCGGGCCCAGAGCAGCCAGTGGTTCTACTTTCACGGCGCCTAGCCTATCGCGTTGCATCCTACGAGGAAACCGATCCATAACGATCCGGCACATGTGACCTGCCTTGTTCGGAACGGGCAAACACCGCGGGGTATTTTGCGCAAGTAGCAACATGCTCCACAAACGCGCAGTGGATCAGGGTGTATGGCATCGGTTGCGGGGGCTGAATGCCTACTAAAGGCCAGACGTCCGACACTCTTCCTCCTAAATTATTCGGTGGTCTCTTCCGGTCCTTGACCTCATCAAGAACATGCAACTTTACCAACACTTCCCTTTCCTAGCGGGAGAGTCTTGCAAATGATCTTCGCTCTTTTTTCTGTAGCAATCGCTGCGGCATTTTTCGTCGGCTCACTGATCTTGTTGAATTACGGACGGCACCTGGGCTTGCGATACCTACAGCAGAAGGGTGCCAGCGGCATGACCGGGCTTGCCACCGTCGAGGGCGCCGTATTCGCCTTGATAGGGCTACTTTTGGCATTCACGATTTCTGGCGCCCTCCAGCGGTTCGACGAGCGCCGACAACTGGTCATTCAAGAGGCAAACGCAGTCAGCACGGCCTATGATCGCCTCGCTCTGTTCGAAGGCGACGTTGCTCGTGCGCTGCAGAGCAAACTGAAAGACTATGTCCACGCCCGGATCGACCTGTATCGCGTGCCGCCCGGTTTCGCGCTGTGGCAACGTGCGGAAGTCTTTTCGCACGAGCAACAGGACAAGATCAGCGAACTCAAAACCAATGTCTGGGGCGCGGCGGTCGCAGCCTGCCCTCAGGACAGCTTTCGGCCCGCCTGTTCGATGTCTCTGCCCGTGCTTGCCAATCTGTTTGAAGTCGCACGACTGCGTGCCGGCGCAAGCGAAAAACATCCGCCTCACATTGTCTATGTCATGCTGTTCGGCCTCGGGTTAGGCAGTTCGCTGCTTGCAGGGTTCGGCATGGCCGCAGCCAAGGCGCGCAGTGGCATTCACATGGTGATTTTCGTCGGTACACTGACAGTCACGCTCTATACTGTTACGGACATGGAATTTCCGCGGCACGGCTTGATTCGCATCGACAATTTCGATCACTTTCTTGTCGAGGCTTACGCGCAAATGCAGTGACGTAGGGCGGCAATTTTGAGTGTCGCTAAGGTCGAGATCCATCATGCCGACCATGCAACCGGCGTATCTGGAGTTAATTTTGGACATGCAAGAATTCCGCGAGGAGACCGAGGTAATCAGCGAAATCGGCGCCACTGCGGATTATTCAATTGGGCGCCCGCACCTCGATCCTCGCCGTTTCTGTATCATGGGCCGCTGCATGGGTGGCTGGCGCGCCTGAAGGCGCCGATGATCACCTCACCGGCGGAATGATATCGTGCAAGATTTCCTGCAAGCCTTCGTAACCGGCACGAATCTCGTGGCTCGAGCCCGCAAAGTCGTCGCCGACGGGCTCTGCGCGACCGCCGAGATGACGAGCGAGGAACGCCTCCATGATGGCTTTGAAGGCGATTTCGTTCTCAGGCCGCGCGAAACCGTGACCCTCGTCAGGATAAACGACATAAATCACAGGAATGCGTTTTTCCGTCATCGCCGCGACGATCTGGTCGCTCTCGGTCAGCTTGCAGCGCACGTCGTTCGCGCCGTGACCGATGAGCATCGCTTCATGATGTCACCCGCCCGATGCAACCGGGAACGCGCTTTGAGTAACGCGACGCCTTCCGGAGTGCGAGGATCGCCGATACGATGACACTCCTGCTCGTAGAACGCGGTCCAGTATGGCGGCGGATCGGCGAGCATCGTCTCGAGGTTGGTGATGCCGACGACCGGCACGCTGCAGCAAAATACGTCTGGCGTGAAGGTGGCGCCGACAAAGGCGGCGTAGCCGCCATAAGAAGCGCCATAGATCGCGATGCGCTTGGGGTCGGCGATCCCCTCGGCGATGGCCCAGTTGACGCCGTCGATTAGATCATCGTGCATCTTGCCGGCCCACTCCCGGTCGCCAGCGCGGGCGAAAGTCTTGCCGAAACCGGCCGAACCGCGATAGTTCACCTGCAGAACGGCGTAGTTGCGATTTGCGAGCCACTGGACGTCGCGATTGTAATTCCAACCATCGCGCGCCCAAGGTCCGCCATGCACGTCGAGCACCATGGGCAGCGGACGCGCGGGTCGCACGCCGGTCTCGGTTGCCGGCAACGTCAGGTAGGTGACGAGCTCGAGTCCGTCGCGCGCTGCGATGACGACGCTGTGCATGGGCGCGAGCCTCGCCTTATTGAGTTTCGGTCGCGCCGAGAACAGGGACGTGGTCTTTCCGGTGCGCCGGTTGAGCAGATGCCAGGCGCAGGGACGATCCGGACGAGCCGCGGCGACGACCCAGAGCGTGTCGTCGTCCGACTGGCTCTCGATCTCAATCGTCGCATCGAGTTCACGCTCGAGCATCGCAAGGTCGCGTCCGGTGGCGGAATCGATGGCGATCCACGCTCTGCGCATGTGCTCGGCAGAGACCGCGGTCACCTCATCGGTGCGTGGGACAAGTCATCCACCCCGCGATGTCGACCTTCTCGTGGCTTGCGACCAGCGTTTGGGTGCCCGTCGTCCAGTCGATTCGCAACATGACGGCCTTATCGCGGCGGACCGAGCTACGCAGGAACCAAGCGTCCCCGGTGCGATTGATATGCGATGGTTCGGTGCCGAGGACGTTATCGGCTGCAATCGACATGATCTCCGCGCGCGTTCGTCAACCCGCAGCGCCCACTGCGGTGAACTGCTCACCGACGATTTTGCCGCGGTCAATCGCTGAGAAAGGGCGCTGGTCAGGCAGTTTCGCCGCTAAGCGATGTCATCATTCCTCCGCTCGCCACGCTTGCGTCGCCGACGCTGGCCGCAAGCTCTACTGTGTTACCATGCCGTTTGGCGTAGAGGAATCTTGATCCACAACCCTGCGGCTGGTAGTGTCTTGGGAGCGGGGCGCAAGCGGACTTTCTTTTTCAGGAGTACTGCCATGGCACGCTCGAAGGACAGGACGCAGGGCAAGCGTCGGGGCAAGGCACTCGGCGTAGTTGGTATGTCATTGTCGCTGGCGGGCGCCGCGTGCGCTGAAAGCAATCCCGCTGATGCTTCGCCCACGCCGACTGCCAACGTGCGCACGGTCGATCTCCATGAGGTGGAAATTTTCGACGTAACGCTGTCGTCATTCCGTGTGTTCGACCGAGAAGACCCCCAAAACCTCAACGCCGAGGGGGACGTCGTCGCGTGGTGGGGCTGTAGAGGTTGCGGCGGCTGGCGAGGTTGTGGCTGCAGAGGCTGCGGCGGCTGGCGAGGTTGTGGCTGCAGAGGCTGCGGTTGCCGAGGCTGCGGTTGCCGAGGCTGTGGCTGCCGGGGCTGCTGGGGCTGTGGTGGCTGATAATCCAGATATTCCGGCAATATCCAAGAGCCAAGTCGCGACGAGGCGAGGGTGTATTGTTGAGCCCCTGAGGCGAACCTCGCGGGCGGGTGGAGCTTTCGGCCTTGGAATCGATCCTGCAAGGGTGGTTGAATGACGTTGCGCGGGCCCGGAACGCCGGCGCCGACAATTGAAAAACGTGTCGATCAAAACTTTCCTTAGATGAATGACCGCGACGCCGAGCGGCTGCAACGAGGTGAGGGCGGGCGCGCCGGCCAGATGACCAGCGACGATCCGGCACGGCGTTTCGAGCAACGCGATAACGGCGCCGTCCGTTTCGCGCCAAATTTTTCGGTCTATGTCCTGCCGCCCGACGTCGTCTGCCTTTACTCGGAGGATAGAAAGTTTTTCCTTCACGGAGAACTCTACTGCGTACTCGCCACGCGGATCGGCGCAGGGGAGTCTCGAAAAACGATCGTTGGCGAACTTTCCCATGAATTCTCCGCCGCCAAGATCGACGAAGCTTTTGAGCGCCTGCTCGCCCGCCGCTTCGTGGTGCCCGTGAACACAACTGACGGAGCAGCGGCGGCCTACTGGGCGAGCCTCGGGCTCAAGCCCGACACTGCGGCGGAGAACCTCAGAAAGGTTCGCGTGCTGATTCAATCATTAGGCGGCCCCGGCGAGAGCGAGCTGAGGGCGGCGCTGAGCGAATTTGGCGTTCGCGTCGTTGATCGCTCCGCTGACCTGATTGTGGTTCTGGTGAACGAATATCTCGACGGTCGACTTGCAGAATTCAACAGCCACCAGCTGACGCGAAAGCAAGACTGGCTGCTGACGCAGCCATCCGGAATTTTTCCCCAGATCGGCCCGATCTTCAGCCCCGGAAAGAGTGCCTGTTGGACTTGCCTCGCCGATCGCATGAAATGGAACCGACAGGTTAAGGCGTTCCTTGACCGCCAGGAGGCCCGCTGCGTCACCGCCTCGCCACTCGGCAAGAATTTGTTCGGGCGGAGTGGAATCGAGCTTGCGGCTGTCGAGATCGGCAGGGCCATCGCCAGTGGCTTTCGCACCGATTTGCACCACCACCTCGTCAGCCTCGACTTGATGGGCTCGACAGTCGTGAGGCATTACGTGCCAGCCCGACCGCAGTGCCCATCTTGCGGTAACAAGGAGCTGCGCGACCCGGAGCGCGTGCCGGTGCCGATCAGGCTTCGCGCCGGTGGGAAATTCGTCATCACAAGTGGCGGTTATCGGTCCGTGGCGCCGGCCGAGACTATCGCTCGCTTTCGCAGGCACGTGAGCCCGCTGACCGGCGTGGTGTCGCAGCTTGAGCGGATCAAAAGCGAGCAACCTCTGGATGCCAGCTACCTCGCCAGACACAACTTTTCGCCACGTCCCGACACAGTCGAGGCACTCCAGGTCGGGCTGAGCGGGGACAGCTACGGCAAAGGCAGCACCACCGAACAGGGCGAAGCGAGTGCCCTGATGGAGGCCATCGAACGCTATTGCGGGATGTTTCAGGGCGACGAAATCAGGATGACCCGCAAGTTTGTGGATTTCCCGGCCGGTGATGCGATTCTTCCCAACGACGTTTTGCTTTTGAGCGATGTCCAGTATGAGCAAGGTGTAAACGAGGCGTCGTGCTCCCGCGAGGGGGCCCTGCGCCAATTCGATCCCTCGGCCGAGACGGAATGGTCACCGGTTTGGTCCCTGCGCGACGAGCGCTTTAAGTACGTTCCGACAGGCCTCCTGTATTTTTTTCACAAGGGTCCTGATGGCAATCAGATCAGCGCCGACTCGAACGGTTGTGCCGCCGGGAACACGCTTGAGGAAGCGATCATCCAAGGTTTCCTCGAACTTGTCGAGCGGGATGCCTACGCGATCTGGTGGTACAATCGCCTGCGACGGGCTGAGATCGATCTTCAAAAGATTGGTGACAGCTATGTACGGGATTTGTGTGCCCTGCTCGCTGAAAAGGGCCGCCGCGTTTGGGCGCTGGATGTTACGAGCGATCTGGGTATTCCGGTCGTTATCGCCGTATCGCATTGGACCGAAGACTCGCGGGAATACATAGAGTTTGCAGCGGGGGCGCATTTCGAGCTGCGGATCGCGACACTCCGGGCGATGACCGAACTTAATCAATTTATGGCGATTGATCGAATGCGGCGCCGTCCCGCTAACCAAGGTGACCACGACGGAACTGATTCGTTGCCCTTGCCGTTGCGCAAGCACTCCTATGTGCTGCCTCACGGCAAGGCTTCGATTGGGCGCGGGCGGTTCGCAAAATTCGCGAGGCTCGATCGACGCGAGCAGGTGTTGGCTTGCGTCAAGCTCGCCAAACGTCACGGACTCGATTTTCTAGTCCTCGACCAAACCCGTCTGGACATCGAGGTGCCGGTCGTTCGTGTGATCGTTCCGGGACTGCGGCATTTTTATCGTCGTTTCGCACCCGGTCGACTCTACGACGTACCGCTCAAGCTCGGTTTGCGCAAACGGCCGTTGCGGGAAGCCGAGCTCAATCCCCTCCATCCGCGAACCTAGATTTGAGCTACCATCGGTCAAGCTCACGCCAATCCAAGCTCCCGGCGATGCTCTTCGCCCGGCTCAATCCCGACGTTACCCTTGAGGAAGGCGTGGACGGAAGCATCTCGGCCCTTTTTGATGGTCAGGTCGTCGGGCTTGGAAAATTCAACGCGAACGCCACAAAGCAAGCTGCTGATCTGAGAACGGGCCTGCGGCTCGACGCATTCGGGTGGAGCGGCGAGGACGGCGAGAAGGAGATCAACGAACTCGTCCGAAGGTTGTCGCTCTGCGGCCTGCTGGAGTATCGCCTGGCCCGCGCGCGGCGCGGCAAGGATCTGGTGATAATCGAGCCGCAGGTTCGCGACTACACGCCACGAATCCCCGAGCTCGGGGGCGACGATGCGCTCGTGCTCTCCCGGTTCGCATTCGTGCGTCGGCGCGGTACTGATATGGTGCTCGAATCCCCGCGCGCCGGCGCGTTGTTCAGACTTTGCGATGCCGACATTGCGGCCACGATTGCAGGATTATCCGAACCGCAAACAATGGGGCAGCTGCGCCGCAAGAAAGGCTTCCCTGGGTTTGAGCTACTGGCCTTGCTGGTGGATTGCCAGATACTGTTTGTGCCCGGCCCAGGTCACGACAAGGGGCTGCGATCGTCGGAAGGCGACCGCAACCTCATCCTGTGGGATTTTCATGATCTGCTTTTTCACGCGCGCAGCACCATTGGGCGGCATGCCAATCCGTCTGGCAGCGTGCTCAAATATGCGCATGTGGTGGACCAGCTGCCAGCGGTAAGGCCTCGCTGGCCGGGCAATGCGATCGACCTGCCCAAGCCGGAGCCGGCTTCAACGCTCGCTTCGCCGGTGGCGGAACTGCTGCGCCGACGCCGTTCGACGCGCAGCTTTGATGACCTGCACCCGATCAATCTGGCGGAGCTGTCGCGGTTCCTCGACGGTACGGCGCGTATCCAGGCGCTGGACGGCATGAGAGACAGCGGTGAAGATGAAACTGTGATCGAGATCGCTGCGCGGCCGTACCCATCTGGTGGCGCGAGTTACGAGTTGGAGCTCTACCTGGCGGTCGACAGGTGCGAGGGTTTGGCACGCGGATTTTACCACTATGACGCCGCCCGCCATGCCCTGGTGCCGATTGGGGCGAGCGCACAGCAACTCGAAGCGATGCTGGTCGACGCGCAGCTCGCTATGGGCGCCCCGGTGATGCCGCAGATTCTGATCACGATAAGTGCGCGCTTCGGCCGTGTGTCATGGAAATACAGCGGAATCGCCTATGCGCTCATTCTAAAGCATGTCGGCGTCTTGATGCAGACGTTCTATCTCATGGCCGCGGACATGGAACTCGGGGCCTGCGCAATCGGCATCGCTGATATTGATCTGTTTGCCAAGATGACCGGAATGGAGTTTCACGTCGAAGGCTCAGTGGGGCAGATTGCGATCGGCCGTGGCGCTGACACCGGGTAAATGAGATCGCCGATTCATAACCCTGGCCGTTGACATGGCCTGACGGCGCGCTGACCTGGGCGGTTCACCGACGGGACTGGTCCGACATGACTGACAAAGCGCGTCGCAACGTTTTGATTGGAGCCGGGACAACCGCCGCGGCGATTGCGGCGGCCGCATGGACGCGAGGGGCATTGGCCCAGCGGATCGACTCGATCACCGAACCCGAATGGGATTACCGCACGATCAAAGATCTTGTGGCAGCACTGCTGGGTCGGAAAATTTCCGCGTTGGAACTCGTAAATCACACGATCGCGCGCATTGAAACGGTTGACCGACGCGTCAATGCCGTCGTCGTCCGCGACTTCGAGCGCGCGCGCAAGGCTGCCAAGGCGGCCGATGTCGCCCTGTCGCGTGGCGAGACTGGCGCACTACTCGGCATCCCGATGACGGTAAAAGAATCCTTCAATATCGCCGGGGTGCCGACGACCTGGGGCCTGGCGCAATTTAAGCACTTTGTGCCGAGCGAAGATGCGTTGGTTGTCTCCCGCGTGAAGAACGCGGGTGCCGTCATCCTCGGCAAGACCAATGTACCGCCGATGCTTAGCGATTGGCAGAGCTACAACGACATCTACGGGACGACCAATAATCCCTGGGATCTCGGCCGGACGCCCGGAGGGTCTTCGGGCGGGTCGGCGGCGGCACTTGCAACCGGCTGTGGGCCGTTGTCCCTCGGCTCGGACATGGGCGGGTCGTTGCGGGCACCAGCGCATTATTGCGGTGTTTACGCGCACAAGCCGACACTGGGCCTTGTTCCGGCTCGCGGGCAGACGCCGCCGGGGCTGGCACCCCTGCCGCGCGAAAGCGATCTTGCGGTCGTCGGCCCAATGACCAGAAGCGCCGCGGATCTCGCACTTGTGCTTGAGGTGATCGCCGGCCCGGACGAGGAGCGCGCAGGCATCGGCTACCGGTTGGCCTTACGCTCTGCCCCGCATGATAATCTCAAGAGCTTTCGCGTCCTGTTCATTGACAACCATCCGCTCGGTCCAACCGCAAGCGCGATAAGGGCGGCGCTCGGTCGATTGTCGGAGCGACTCGCTAATGCCGGAGTCAAAGTTGCGCACGCCAGTCCCTTGCTTCCGGATCTCGCCGAATCCGCACGACTCTATATGCGGCTGTTGTCTTCGATTTGGGGGGCAGGACTGTCGCCCCGTGTCTACGCAAAGATTCGCAGTGAGGCCGAAACGCTTTCGCCGCACGACCGGAGCCTGGCTGCCGAGCGCACGCGCGGTGCGGTGATCAGCCACCGCGATTGGCTCGCGGCCGACGCGGCACGGGCCCGGCTCCAGCAGCAGTGGAGGGAGCTTTTTCGCGAGTGGGACGTGGTGCTCTGCCCGGCGATGCCAACTCCTGCCTTTCCGCACGACCATTCATCCCCGATGGAGTCGCGGCGCATCCAGATCGACGGCAAATCCTACTCCTACTTAGATGCACAAGTGGTGTGGGCGGAGCTTGCCACGACCCCTGGCCTGCCGGCGACCGTGGCACCGATCGATCGTTCGGAGTCCGGTCTGCCGATCGGTGTGCAGATCATAGGGCCGTATCTCGAAGATCGCACCACGATCGCCTTTGCCGAACTCCTCGAGCGGGAGTTCGGCGGTTTCGCGCCGCCGCCGGGATATGCGGAGTCTCTCCACGGAGGGAGGCGCGCGTCCCGAGGGTGAGGGGCACCCGCTGAAGCGCGCACTCACGCTCCCCATCCAGCCGCACCGTGCGATTCCATCCGTGCCGCATTACGAACCAGCTCCGTCACGCAGTGGCTTCGCTTCCACCACCGCTTCTTTAGGGAAAGTTCGGTTTAGTCGAAGGTTGTACAAAGAACGTCGCAGCCTCTAGTTTGAGGGCGTGCGCGAGTTGCTCCAGCTCGCCAGCGGTACGCTTTTCAAGACCAGGTTCTGTTGGGGTGGTCCGAGTCTCCGGCAAGCGCGAGCCGGTCGCCAGACTTGTCATCGACATATTGTGCTGAAGGCGTATTCGCTTGACATTTTGGGCGATCAGCACGTTGGATTGCATTTTCCCGTGCCGGACCGTTCTTTTTTCCGTAAAGCCCTTATACAGTTCCACGAATTCCTCCGCCATCTCGTAGCACAGCGTTTCCTTGAGTGTCGAAGAGTCCCACGACGCGTAGGAATCTCCGCAGCCCTTCATGACAACCGAAATCGGGCGCGGCAGCGCATAGCGATCCGAGGCCCGGCCGGCAAGCGTCTCCAGAAATCCAATGGAACGGAACGACCCGAAGTAGGTATCGAGGTTTCCGGAACTTCGCTCATAAGCGATGTTGACATTTGATTTCGCTTGATCGGCAGACCGCAGAAACGGTTTGAGCAACAGATCCCAAGAATATTTCGCATTGTTGTAGTCGCCGAGACAGCTCTGCTGGCGCGCCTGCGGCATCTGAGCCCAGTCAGCCAGCTCCTTGAACTGTTTGTAGTCCGAACCGACCATCAGACAGACGATCGCATAGGCACGCTGTTTGTCGACGCCGTGCTCGTCGTAGAACGTGAGCATGTTCCCGAGCTTCCGATCGCGGCGGTCAAACAGAAACCAGCCGCGCGCCGCCTGGACCAGCACGTTGACGGAAAATTCAGTTCCCTCATTAAGCATGGCCAAGGTGGCGAAGGAATCGGCTGCGTCTTCTTCGCGCCCGAGAACCGGCAGGCGCAACTCGCTTATCAGGGCGTGGCCCATTTCGTGAAACGCGACGAAGAGCATGTTGCCGGCAACAAATTCGACTAAGTCCTCCTGCTGCTGCTCGGACATCTTCTGCGTACGAGCGTCGGCGCCGGTAGCAACCGACAACACGCTGGCCAGGATCATCATGGAAAGGCCGCGACTGAGCAGCTTTGGCGCTCGGATTTTTGCCGACGTGAACATGACGACAGCCCCATTGATTTGTCGCTCACACCGTCCTGGTGTGCGCTCGCATCATGCTGGCGCGGCGGGGTATGGGTAAATCAGCCCGGTGTATTGCCGATGAGATCCAAAGATCGGGGCGCGGCGCGAAAGCGCCTGTCTACCAGGGACTTTCTTCGTTGCCGCAACAGAAGCCAGGGGGTTCTTCAGTCCTGGGAATGAAGTATCGCTGTCTTCGATACGGCACGGTCACCCCGCCTCGGCTGTCCGCAGGTGTGCGCGTTCAGGCATTGAAATCAACATGCCGCAGACCGATCAGGCCCCACAGGAATAGGTTTTCGACCCATTGGGCCGAATGGCCGGAGGTCGCAATCGGGTCGTCTTGATCTAATTGCCCAAGAATCTCGGCGACCGTCTTGCGACCATCGACAAGTTCCAGAAACCGCGCAGTCATAGCATCCACGACCAAGGGGTTTCGATTTGCCTCCTGACCGAAAACGACAACATGGCTTGAACGCAAAGCGGCCGTCGCGGGAAGGTCCGCGATTGTCGTTGCGCCACGGAATTCGGAAACGTCGTAATCAAAGCGGAGGATTCGAAACTGATGATCGCTGACCGGCGCCAACGAGCCGAAATCAAATTCGCCGATGGCCCAACGGCCGGAGTGCAAGCGAAAAAGAGGATCGCCGCCTGCGCCGTCGCGCCACCCGGAATGATCGCTTTCTGCAGCCGCGATGGCAATTTCGGCCGCTACCGCTTGCGCGAGGGCAGCTTGACTGATTCGTCCATCGCCGATCGCCCGATCGATTTCGACCAGGACATTTTGCGCACCCTCGAGATCGATCGCTTCAAGCGATGTGCCGGCAGCGGCGTCCGCGACCGCTTGCCCATCGATATATGCCAGGGCTTCAGCCGCCATTCGCGTGAGCGGGAAAGAGGCGACGTCGTCGCGTTGCGCACTCGCAATGCCGGACATGACGGTTGTTGGAGGCTCCCGTCGCGCCGCCCTCGCCAGAATGGACTCGAGCCGTTGCGGAAAGTCCATGTTCTCTTGTGCGTCACGCGCAAATGTGCGTCCGCGCGCTCCGAGGAGCGCGATGGGTGCAGGATCGGCAACGATGGCAGCGAGTTTTTCGCTCAACGCCGGGACGTCATTCACATCCTCGATGGCGATGCAATTGTAACCGTGCACAAGCCGCTCCGGGTTCGGAAGCTTCCGGATGACTTCCGTCGAGCCGACAAGGCATGCACCGCAAAGCAAGACTTCGAGCGGCATTATCGGGCTGTGAAAGCCGATCGGAAAATTCTGCTCCAGACAGCACACCGCCAGGCATCCGCGCATAAATTCCGGCACCCGCCAATGCGGCAGAAACGGGATTTGCAGCACGCGATCGACCAACCCCAGTTCCTGCACCCGCGCGCGAAAGCGTTCTTCGATCTGTGGCCGGCCATGCGCGAGCGCCACAAGGCCCACGTCGTTTCCTGTCTGCTTGAGCCGCTCCAAGGCCGAAAGCAGCGCAAAAGTCCCCTTGTTTTCGCCGAGCTTCCCGTAAACGCCGAAATAGGGCCGGTCGACTGCAAAATCTCCCCATAAGGCATCGTCCAGCTCGCTGCCCGCAGCAATCTCGGTTCTTAAAGCCTTCAGATCGAGTCGGGGTCCTTCCGGGGTGAACAGATCTTCGGGCAGCGCATACCCGCCACCCGGAACGACCCGGCGCGGATCGACGCCGTGCTCGACGGCGCGCGCCGCGACCACATGCGCCGCCACGACGGTTTCGGCCGAACGCAGCACGTGATCGTAGAGCGCCTCAAATTGCGGATGGCGCCACAGGCGGCCCGCATCGCTTCCGGCCATGCGAACCACATGCGGAAGGCCCGTCATTTGCGCCGCGAGATATCCGGCGATCCCGTATGGTTCCAGATAGTGGGAAAAAATGACGTCGAATCCATGCGCCGCATGGGCGTTCGCCGCAATCGTGGCGAGCTTCGACACGAAAGGGCTGGCCATCGGAATGTAGAATTGCGAGCGGTCGACCGGATCAGTCCAATGCACGGTCACTGAGCCCGTCCCGTAGGAAGCCTTGCATCGTTCCCAATCCACCGCTCGCATATGCATACGGAAGGGGGAAGCAGCTTCTTTGGCGTTGGTGACAACGTGAATGTCGTGTCCGAGGGCCGCAAGGCCATGGGCCGTCCAGTATGTCCGCATGCTCACGCCGCCCTGGATCGGCGGATATTTGCCTATGATGCAGATTCTCAACGGCGTATCTCGACAAGGCCCGCGGTCGCAAGATCGCTGATGAGTCGGCCGGCATCCTCGCACCCGTCAAAGATGGCCTGATCGACCCATTCGTCGAGTGAGGCGAGCAAGTCGAAAATCTCCGGTGCGAGTTCAAAAATCCCGGGAGGGCCAGCGGAAGCCTGCGCAACGATCGCCAGCGGCATATCGCGGGCGATCGGAGGTCCCGCATCGGGCGCATTCTCGAATAACGGCCGGATATCATGGGCGCTGCGCAGCAAAACGACGGCAGGCGACCGGCGAACCTGCGGCACCGAAACGCCAGCGGGGCGATTTCTCTTATCCGCCAAGCGATCTTCGGCAGCGATACGCGCGCTCTCGAAGGCAAGCTCGCAGGCGGCGACATCGGGCAAATGCGGCGGCGCCAGCGGCTGCCGACGCCATCGAGCGCTCAGAAAATCAAAGAATTGACGCGCATTTTCCAGCCGGCCGATATTGAAGGGCGGACAGGTTTCGACGAACTCCCTGACCAGCCCCTCCCGGTGGCCGCCCAGAGCATCAAATGTCAACGGAAAGACCGCGGCAATCTTCTCCATGCGCTTCTCAAACGAAAAGCGCGCTTCGATCCCGAGTAGACGGAGGTCGATGCCTTGGAGGGCAGGATCGACGCACTGGGGCTCCGCGTCGTCAAAAATCGTTGCACCGCTTGTCAGATAAGCGAGCAGACTAGACTGGCGATCCAGCAAGCGCCTTGTCATGAACGCTACTTCCCCGCGAGATCCGCGTCCGAATGCGCGCTACATCATCGAGGATTTCGTCTGCTGCGTCGAGGCGATCGTCGCGCTCCAGAATGATGGTCGCGGGGGCGTGCCGCGCCAGCACACGGTCGAGAAGGTCGAGCGTTTCCGGAGGTATCGGATGCGAATGGGAATCCGCCATGAACGGCTGCGACAGGCCGGCGTCCGGCACGGCGATGCCGCCCGCCATGTGCACCTCCCGCACGAGGCCCGGCGACAGCTCGTCGAGAAATCCGTAAGGGTCGAAGCTGTGATTGGTGGCGTTGAGATAGAGGTTCTCGACGTCGAGCAGGAGGCCGGCGCCTGTTTCGTGGCAGATCATATTGAGAAACGCGGCGTCGGACAGATGCGAATCCGGCCAGTCAAATACATAGGAAATGTTTTCGAGCAGGAACGGCACCGGGATGCGTGCCTGCACGGCGCGAACTTTGGCGATGACCATCTCGGCCACCGCCTCGGTTCGTGGCAGGGGCAGCAGATTGGCGAGGTCGCGGCCGGGAACGCGGGTGAAGGCGAGGTGCTCGCTATAGGCGGGCGCCTTGAGCCGCTCGACGATATCGGCCACTTGGTCGAGGTAGGCAAGATCGAGCGGCACGTCGGTGCCGATCGAGAGACCGATGCCGTGCGCGTTAAGCGGAATGTGGCCGACCAGATCGAAGATTTCGGCGCGCTGCGCGGCGCCACCGTGGATGCAGTGATCCACGGTAATTTCGAGCACGTCGAAGCGGTCGAGGTTGCTGCGCGTCCATGCGGCGATAGCCGAGCGGTAGCCGATACCGACGGCATTCTGCATGGTCACGCCTCCCCTGAGTTGCAAAAATAAACTTCCCTTGGCAGTGCTGGAGGCTTTCGTTCTGTAAGCTGCTCGCGAGTTCTGTAAAGCTGTCCGACACGGCTATCAGGGCTGCTAATGCCGCCCGTTCTTGCCTCGATTCACCTGGCTGGCGGCTTTCTAAAACGGGCCGAATCGGAGTAGCAAGTCACGGAAAGAGGAGCGCGAGAGTATCGAGAGCGCAGATCCCAAGCTGCCGGTATGCCGGCAACAGATCAAGGCCAGTTCCGGCGAACGCGCGGTAGCAACCGGGATCCCACTCAGGCAGCGGGTCCCCATTATCCGTGAATTGCCATTCGGCAAAAGGAAAGCAAAAGATGAACTTCGGATCAGCCGCAGTTCCGGGGCGCACCGCATTTGCCGCAGCAATCAGCCTTGATCGAAAACGGAAAAAAAATGGATCAGAACTCACGATTAGAGCTTTTATGCCTGCCGGTACCGCCCTGAAGAACGCCTGAAAACGCAGATGGTCGTTGGCTGTACTGCCTGCAAGGTCAGGATACTTCACCGCTATTGCGCCGCTTGCCACCCATTCGTCAGCCTCTGCATCTCCCATTTTCGAGTTGCCGTTGACCATCAACGCAATTTCATTTGCGCCCACTGCAAAGTCGCTCAACAGCCTATCTCTGCGCTCATCATTATGTGAGGCTGTATCCATATTTGTAATGCGCTTGATGTTCGTGGTATTGTGGTTGATTGCCTCATAGCCAGGATCGGAGCTGGATCTTGGGAGCCTGCCGATTAATCCGACGGTGGGAACATCTGTCGCCTGGAAGGACGCGTCGACCGCGACCAATCCGGCAGCAACAATGAGCTTGACGCCCCGATTGGCAAAATCGGCAGCCGAAGTTTCTAAATCCCGGATATTGTTACCATCCGCGTCACGGCCGTACTTGCCTTCGTGGTGCTTTGAGTCGATATCGAAAGACCCATCCGGCCAATGTCCAGTGCTCTGCAATCCAGATATGAAATTGTCCTGCATTCTTGCAGTAAAATTGGACGCATGGAGCACGCCGATTTTTGTCACTGCGGGCATGTGATCCTCACCTTCTCCAAAGATGAAATTCGGCCAAACGGCGGCACGTCGGTACCGATCGAAGCCAGATGCCGCACGCATTGAGAGGAATGCGGCCGACGACATCGAAGATTTCGGCGCCGCTGCGCAGCCCCACCGTGGATGCAGTGATCCACGGTGATTTCGAGCACGTCGAAGAGGTCGAGGTTCGCGAGGGTCCTTGAGGCTATGGCGGACCGGTAACGGATGCCTGCGCGCATCGAAGTTTGAGCCATTTGTGGGTCTAGAACTCTTTTACGGAGGCGCTATGTTGGGTACGGAATAGAAACCTAAGTTGCTTGGTGGGTTTGAGGGATCATCGCTGACGCGCCTTGCCAACAGCCCAAGCAAGAAGTAGGCGCTTCTTAGGTCAGGACCAAAACAGGCTGAGCGCGCGTGTAGAGACGTGTTGCTTCTTTGATAGTCTTGCAACGGATATAGCACAAAACGACCATTGTTCTGGTCTAGCCAAACATTGGCCGAAGCGATCAAGTTGTCCCTATTTTCTTGAAAAAATGGGTCGGCGCTCATAACAAGCACTCGGGCATTTGGGAGCTGGGTTGCTATCGAACCCGGCGTCTGCGGGTCCGCGGGGTTACCTAGGTCTGAAATGAATCCGGCGATATTGTTTGTCTTGTCAGCTTGGTTAGCGCCACTAAAATCTGCTATTTGCATCGGGTTAGGAGAGCCAGTTAACTGGTTCCATTGATTGGATTCTGGCGTCCTAATATTAGAGTTTGGATTACGATATAAATAGATATTTGATATATCAAACTGTCTTCGATGAACGAGATAATCGATTCGCTCCGCGTGGGACTTGTAGCTCTCCAGCGTCACTGCCCCTTTTAAATTCGTAAGACTGTCTCCCGCCTGAGGTAGCCCCCCTAGAAGCGACACAATGGGTACGTCTCCCCCCTGCTCGCTAATCGCGGAGAAAACTACTGAACCTCCAACAGTAGTAATTAATTTGCAACCCCGGTTATCGCGAAGATCATTTTTTAGACCTTTAAGGGCGCTAGGTTCATAGCCTCCCGATAAGTGTTTGATCACTGTCATTCCAAAACCGCTTTCGAAAGCCGTTATAAGTTCAGGTAGCAAAGTCAAGTCAATAGACGAGAGTAATCCAACTTTTCTCGTTGCGGCCGAGATGAACCCCCTGTCATCACTTTGAAATTTAATACCTGTTTCCGAATCGATGTTGATCGTGATTTTGGTCATGTCAATAACCTCCCGCCTGAGACCTGCGCAAACAAACTTTGACCTCCCCTTATGATCCACACCCGCACCCACACCCGCACGAATGCACATCCTTGCTGTTCCAGCGCGGATGATCCTTGTTGGGATAAAGCCGCCAGCCGAGTACGAAATGCTCGCCGTGCTTGTCGCTGTTCTTTTTGGCGCGCACCGCCGCTTTGATCATCTCACCCAGCTCGCGATTGGCCTGATAGCCGCACTTGTCGGTCGCCTTCACGTGCTTGGCGTCAGTCTTGACGCCTGGCAGCGGCACGCGGCCCTTGCCTTCTGATGTCTTGCGGGCGCCGCTCTTGATCTTCGCGCGAGTCATTTTGGGGTAGATTTCAGGCATTGCCGTTCTCCCTGTTGAGGTTGAGCTGTCGAGGTGTACTGAACTGAAAATCGGCTAGACGGGCATTCTGTCGGCGGGCGCCTCGCGGCTGGGGCTTGCCGGGAAGCCATCCGCGATCATTGCTTTCCACTCATTCTCAAGGTCGTTGAATGGAACATTGTAGACGTCCATCCACCGTTCCGGCGATCCGGCATTTTGCGTGTGTGGCACGAGGGGCGTTTGCAGGTAGAGCGCGCGAAACATGTCCATGCCGCGCGTTTCGACAAGAAACTGCACGAACGAGCCGGCGATCGGATAGATGAATGCCTGCCCGCGCGGCTCCTCGCCATAGACGTCATGCCCCACGCGGAGCGTCAATGGACTCGGCGTCGCGATCGCGTCCAGTTCGGTAAGTTGAATGTGTTCGAGGCCTTGCTTGTCTCCGCGCGAGAGCGCGGGCGCCATTTCCTCAAAACGCTCACGCGTGTTCTCGTGCAGGGGCTTGCCGAAATTGGGAAAAGCAGGATTTCCCCCGATCGCGGCCTGCAGGTAAACCGCCAGCCCCTCCGCCAGGAATCGGTTGCCGTTTGGGAAAAAGACGTGAACCAGTTCGTGCATGATGGCGGCTTTGCGAGCAATAACCCGCCACGCCGGAAATTCCATGTGTCCTGCCCGTCCTGACCAGGCTGGCACCAGGGATTTCGATATTTGGTAGTGGCTCGATACCACAACTTTTAGTTGTTGGGCCGACGCCCCGTCCCAACCGAGGTCGGCAGCCCATTTTTCCAGACGTGCCATTTCCCGGCAGAAGTCAGATCTAAATTCCTCCCGCTTGGCAGGGGACAGATGACGATCAGGACCGTGCGAGCCCGCGGATTCAAATCCAATAGTTCCCAATCGACGGGCGCGGTCGTCGATGATTTCGACAAGCTCTTTTGTGCTCGCCGTCGCGTAATGATGGGAACGGGCGGCGGCACTCCGGCTGCGCACTACCGAACGTAGAGCCGCGGTCCAAACAAAATTGAGGCCGGCAGCCATGACCTCGCTTGACTTTGATCTCAAGCGAACCCCCAAAAAAATTTGTTAAGTCTTTAAGAAAATTATTTTATGATAATGGCACGTGTTTCACGCCCAGGGAAGCCTTTTTCGCGCATAGGCAAGCTTTTTTCGCCAACTGCGTGCGCCCAAGCGGACGACCAGCACGGATTAACGACCGTGCGATTCGCCTAGGGGCGAAATGTTAACTGGCCAGGGCTGGATTTTGCGCCTCGGCCTGCCTACGTCTATGGCTTAATCTTCAGTTGCTCATTGCAATTTTCTCTCTATGTCTTGGGAGTTCCAAATGCAATTTGACCAAACCAGAAGGCGAGACATCCTAATCTTGCTTGGCTGCGTGGCGGCATGGCCGCTGGCCGCTGTCGCGCAAACGCCACAGTCGCCGGTCATCGCGATACTGAGTAGTGGTTCGGCTGAGGCCTTCAACTCGTTCGTCGAGTCCTTCCAGCAGGGCTTGCACGAACAAGGTTATGTTAACGGCCATAACGTACGTGTTATCTCAACGTGGGCGGACGGTAAATATGATAGGCTTGAGGCGCTGGCGAATGAGCTGGTTCAGAAGCGGGTCCAACTGATTGTCGCCTCGGGAGGTCTGATTTCCGCCAAGGCGGCGATGAAGGCAACAGCATCGATTCCGATCTTGTTCGTGAGTGGTTTTGATCCTGTCGACCTCGGCCTCGTTGTCAGCCTGAACCGCCCCGGGGGCAACGCCACTGGCGCTAGCTTGTTCTCGACGGAGCTACATCCAAAACGGCTGGAGCTGTTGTATCAGCTCGGAGTCAAAATCGACACGGCCGGCATGCTATTGAACCCGAAGGCAGTATCCGCGAAGATTGATCGGCAAGATTCCGAAGATGCAGCCCGAAAAAAGGGATATCGACTTCGTATCTTCGAGGCGAGCACCGAGCGCGAGATCACCTCGGCCTTTGAAGTCGCTGCTCGGGAGCAGGTGAGCGCATTCTTGGTCGTCGCTGACCCGTTCTTCAATAGCCGACGCGATCAAATCGTCGGGCTTGCGGCATGCCATGCGATGCCTGTCATCTATCCATGGCGGGAATTTGTGGACGCGGGTGGACTGATGAGCTACGGGCCCGAGCTTACATGGGCCTACCGGCTGGTCGGCCAATACGCCGGCCGCATTCTCAAAGGTGAGAGACCAGGCGATCTGCCGGTCCAACAGCCGGCGAATTTCAAGCTCATCATCAATCTGAATACCGCCAAGGCGCTCGGTCTCAATCTCGAAGATATCGCACCAAATCTGATTGCCCTCGCTGACGAGGTGATCGAGAAGGAGCCTGTTAAAGGGGGCTCCGGTTCGGTTGCCGCGTCGTCCGTATGCCAAAAAGGATGAGTGGATAGGCTTGCCCAAGGCAGACCATCCGGATTTCTGACGAGGGGGCGATGTCCTGCGCAGTTGTTTACTAGATTCCGGCCAAGATGTGTGTGCCGGTAGTCCCGGCCAGGGAGCGACCAAGGTTGGGCGGGTTGGTAATGATGGCGCGCCGCTGGCCGCCAGGCTCGAGAAACGAGACGATGGCCTCGATCTTGGGTCCCATGCTGCCGCTTGGGAAATGCCCCTCGCTCAGGAGGCGCTTGGCCTCCGACAGCGCCAGACGATCAAGCCAGCGTTGGTTGGGTTTGTTGAAGTTAATCGCAACCTTCTCGACACTGGTGGAAACGACAAACAGATCAGCGTCGAGTTCGTGGGCGAGCAGCGCTGAAGCAAAGTCCTTGTCTATGACGGCCTCAACGCCGTCGAGTTGGCCGCTGGCATCCTCCGCCACCGGAATGCCCCCGCCACCGCATGCGATGACAATGTTTCCCTCCGATACGAGCGCCTTAATAATGGCCAATTCGATGATGCGCTTCGGCTTGGGCGATCCAACGACCCGCCGCCAACCGCGGCCGGCGTCTTCCTTCACCACCCAGCCCAATTCGGCCGCCAATCGCTCCGCGGTCTGCGCGTCGAAATACGCTCCGATGGGTTTCGTCGGATTGGAAAACGCGGGGTCGTTCTGGTCGACGAGCACTTGCGTGACCACGGCGACAACATTCCGCTTCACCCCGCGCCGCTTGAACTCATTGTACAGCGCACGCTGGAACATGTAGCCGATCGCACCCTGGGTATCGGCACCGGCGTAGTCGATCGGCACTTCCGGCACGATGTCTTTTGCGATGCCAGAGCGCCGCAGGATGAATCCCACCTGCGGCCCGTTGCCGTGCGTGAGCACCACGGTTACGCCCGCCTCGACCATGTCTGCCACGTAGCGGCAAGACTGCGCCGCGGCCACATATTGATCCGGGATCGACTGGTGGCGATCGTCGATGATCATGGAATTTCCACCCACAGCTACGATCGCGACCCAGCCATGCATGCTTGTTTCCTCCAACTCAACAAGCGTTATTCGATGCTTGCCGAAAGGGTTTTGATCGCCTGAACAAAGCAGTTCAGCGGGGCACGCGTTATCCCTGCACCGATCTGGCCTATGCCGGCCTGCTTGTGCGCGATACCGGTGTTGATGATGGGCATAATGTTCGTGTCAAGCACGCGGCGCGCATCGATACCGGCCGGCGTCCCGGAAAAGCTCAGCGCCGGCAATGTCAACGCATAGTTTCTTCCGACGGTGATGTGCGTCATCGACATCGTGTTTATGATTGCATCATCCGGGGTGCCACCCACGAACTGGACAATCGCCGGCGCCGTCGCCATTGCGAATCCGCCGATACCGGCGGTTTCGGTAATTGCGGAATCTCCGAGGTCCATCGCGGCATCCTCGGGGCCGTAGCCGGGAAAGTACAGGCCATCAACGGGCAGCGCATCAGCTTCGAACCATGCGTCGCCAGTGCCGGATAATCGAATCCCAAAACGAACGCCATTTCGTGCCATCGCCGTGACCAGACTGCTCCCCCTCACGCCGTGCGCAGCGTCGAGCATGGCTTTGCAGGCGGCCATCGACAAATTCAGGAAGAAGTGATCGTTGCCGGCCAGGAACAGGAGACTTTCCCGTATCTGAGCTTGCGGCACTCCCGTCTCCAGGACAGCAGGCGCGAAACGCTTGAAGAACAGCGACGAGGCGGCGGCATTGCGGTTATGGCATTCGTCGCCCAT
>Ga0066395_10000068_pt1 | contig 35619 bp, 54 predicted proteins | sample PanSoiPlot1MoBio_FD_61218 | JGI IMG/M metagenome (GOLD analysis project Ga0066395, IMG submission 61218) | Tropical forest soil microbial communities from Panama analyzed to predict greenhouse gas emissions - Panama Soil Plot 1 MoBio | ecosystem: Environmental > Terrestrial > Soil > Tropical... | reverse complement strand
TCTCAGCCGTCACGGCATCAACGGCTTCTTTGCCCTGCTTTTCAGCGGCCCACAACCGCCGGACCGCGTCCTCCGCTTCCGCCGCTGACTTGCCAACCGCAATATACGCATCACGCACCGCAATCGTGACCTGCGCCCACCGCTGATTCCCGGCCTCCGCGAGCTGCGCGGTCGACAGCGTCTTGATCATGCCGTCCATGAATTTCTGTGCCGCCGCCCGCCCTTCCAACTCTTGCTTATCCGGCCCGCCAAACAAGCCGCGCAAGAGACCGACCGTGGCCCCGATCGCCGCGCCCAGACTCTTCCCGATCGCGGCACCCATCGGTCCCCCAATCGCCATCCCCAACGACTCCCCGATTTGTGATCCGGTGATCATGCCGCCGAGCGTACGAGAGAACGTACTGCCCTCACCTGTGGCCTGTATGAAGCCTGCGGCCATCGTGCCCAACGCCGCCGCCATCTCGAGGATGTTGCGTTTGTAGAATTTGTTTTTCTCGTCGGTTTGCGTGAGGTTCTTCGTCCAGATTTCCTGTGCCTTCCCGACCTGATCGTAGGTTTGGATCAGATTGGCAATCTCTTTGACGATGTCATCAATCGCTTTCTTGCCGGTATGACTGAGCTTCTCGAACGAGTTCGCCAATTCACTAATCGACTTACTCCACTTCTCCGTTGCCGTGGTCTGATGGGTCAGATCCTGACTCTGGATATTTTTGGGCATGGCGATGATCAACTTGCTCAAATCGATATCAGCCAGATTCGATCGGACACCGTGATAGGTCGCCGAAAAGGACACGAGTTCATCAGTAAAGGCGTGTACTGATTGCGCCGCCGCCGAGATATCACGCGGCATCGTCTGGAAGTACCCGATCGTGGTCCGCATCAGCGCGCCGTTCGCATCGAGCGTGGTGCCCCACGTCGAAAACTCTGCCTGTAAGTTTTTGACCGCCGGAGGCACTTTCGGAATCGTATCGAGCAGATCTTGATAATGCTTAACGATCGGCTTTCCGGCCTCGCCCATCAATTTGTATTGATCGATCACCGCTTGGAAGGCTTTGGCGACTTCCTCGTTTGAATGCGCCGTCAACTGTGAGGCGCCTCCGATGCGTCCTAATGCGTCTTCGTACTGCTTCGCCGTCGTCAACACCCCACCGCCGCCCAGTTTCTGGGTCAGCGACTCAACGGACTTCTCATAACGCTCCGCCTCTTCGCGCGCCTTTTTCTGCGCCTCCACCCGCCGATTAATCGAGTCGATCTCTTCTTGGGTCGGCTTGGGGTCGTACGCCGGGGCCTGATACTGCGCGAGATTTTTGCGCAACTGTTCGACCGCCGCGAGCGTTTCGGCCGCACGCTTCTTGTTCGAGGCGATCTCGTCGTCGTGCGCCTGTTTGACCTTCGCCGCTTGTTGCCGCACTTGCTCGGCGAGCATGTCCCCTTCGTGGCCGATCTGCACCGCGTGCGCCTGCGCGTCCTGCATTTCCTTATCCCATGCCGCCGTTTTTCGTTGCACCTCCGCGAACGCGTCGGCCAAATCCGGGTCGAGCTTTTGAGACAGGTCCTCCACATTAGCGCTCAGCCCGGTGATACGCTCGGTCGAGGACGATAACTTCGTCGGGAGCGCCCCCGCCTCTTGGCCAAATCGGATCGTCTCATCAGTCGTGTCCTTCATTTGGGTATAGAGGTAGTAGAGCCCACCGGCCAATGCCGCCGCGCCAAGAATGGCCAGACCAACCGGGGTCGTAAACAGGAACGTCAACGCCCCTTGCACAAGCTGAATCGCTTTGCTGAACAGAGTCATCGCCAGCGCACCGGTCGTGGCGGCAGCAGGCAGCTCGACCCCCAGTAAGGGCAACGCCAACTTGATCGCACCACCGAGCCCGACCCAGAACGTCGCCGCCGCCGTTATCGTCCCCGTCAACAACCCAATGGCAATCGCGGCATTCCGTACCGGCTCGGGCAGATCCACAAAGCCCTTGATCAGAGGATTCAAGACGCTCGCAATAAAATCGCCGAACGCACCTTCGACGTGATGGATCGCCGAGGCCAGTTTGTCGAGGGTGCCGGTAAAGGTCTCGGCCTGCGCAGCCGCTTGACCGCCCATCTTTTCGCCGATCGCATCGAAGACGGCTGCGGCACCTTGTGCCGCGACTTGCGCCTTACTGATCTCAATGCCATAGCGCCGGAGTGGTCCGACATTGCCTTCCATCGCACGACCTACCATGCGCGCGGCGGTTTCCAAATCAATGCGCAAGCCCGCTGCAAGATCGGTGGTGGCTTGCAACGCCTTATCCATCTGCTCCGGCATCACGTTCCCGATCTGGACGAGCAATGCCTCAGATTCGCGGAGCAACGACCCGCTGAAGACGGTCGTGTCGCTGTACTTCTCCGTGAGCTGTTTGTACAGATCGATCACTTCGGGAATCGCTTGACCTTGTGCCCGCAACGCCGTGGTTAACCGGACGGTCGAATCTTCAGCCCGTCGATGCACATCGAGCCATTCGGTGACAATCCCTTTGAGTTCAGAGAACGCACCCTTGGCCGTCGCGAGGGCCGCCGCGAGCCCGGTAATGGTCTGTGCGTAATCTTTGGTGCTCTCCTCCACACGTTTGAACGCAGTCGCCGTCACGTCCAGCAACTCTGGCACCGTCTTGCCCATGAGTTGCAGCTTGTCGACCGCCTCATTGGAAGCACGACCCATTTGCTCGACTTCGGCGGTGGTGAGTTTGAGTTTGGCCGCCGCAATTAAGCCCGCATCACCCAGCCTCGCGATTTCTTCAGCCGTCTTTCCTTCCGATCCAATCTTCTTCAGCGCTTCGGCCATCAACAGCGCTTGCGTGATGACGTTGTTGCCCGAGAACTGATCGCCAAATTGATTGAGACGCCCCTCGACCTGCTTGGTGTAATCCATCAAGCCTTTGAGGGATTGCTCCATCCCACGCACAGCCGAATCGAATTGCGTGAAGTCAGCGAGGAATTTGGCAGAGACAGCCATCGCTCACCCCGAGTCGCGATTGCGCGCTTCCTCGTCGAGCATCTCGACGAGCAGGTTATACGTGTCCGCGTCAAGCGCGAGCACGTCGGTCATCGTCCAGTGCATGATGCGACAGATCGCTAAGTCGGTTCGGACGTGGTCGACGTGCCCGGCGCGTTTTTTTCGGCCTCCCGTTCCGCCGTCATCGCTTTCACGTGTTCGCCGACCGCGTCCGCGATCACCGTGTACCGGTCTTCATCGAGATTGTCGATCGCCGCGAGCTTCTTGCCCGCCGTATCAATCGGCACGCGCTTGCCCTGCGCGTCGGTGAGTGACCAGTCGACCAGATACGCGAGGAGTTCGGCTTTGCCGACCATCTCGAGATTCGGGGTCATGCGTCCATCGGTACGCACTTCCGACACGAGACTGGCCATCGCCTTCCGCGCCTCACCTGCCGTCAACCGCTTTTTGAGTTCGATCCACTGCCCCTCGGGCAGCGGTACTTGGACCGTTTCCGGAGTGACAAACCACGATCGCGCCATGCGCGTCCACCATGACGCCATAACCAGCGCTGCTTAGACGCTGGGTCTCACAGTCGCACCACTGTTGCCGTCAACGTGGTGCCGGAGATCTGCAAATCGGTCACGCTCCACCGCCATTCCACGCGGCCAGCGGGGACCACCGCTGTGAGCGGGCGCTGCGACACCCGATACTCATCGAAGCTGACGATTTGCGCCGTTAAGGTCCCTCCGCCCCCTTCACCGTGAAAACTCCACGGGCCGAACACGACGGCAGGCAAGTAGCTCCATTTGATGGTGCCTGCCTTGCCTGTCGCCGTCACCGCCATCGCTGCCCCAGTCTAGCTATTGCGCGTCCAACTGCCGCGCGCCGAGAACTTCGCGCTCACCTTGACGGCATCCGTATTCGAGGCATCCACGCTCGCCGACAACCACGAGTCTCCACGCCAGTAGTAGCCACTCGAGTTGACAATGTCAGGATAGAGCACGATCTTGCAGCCGGTCGGCGAATCGCACGCGACAAACAACGCATCAAACGTGTCATCCCAGATCCCACTGAACGTGCCTTGGGTATTCTTCAAGCCCTGCACAAACACCTTGTTGGTATCCCCAAAACAGGTGACGTCCACCAGGTCCGTATCCATGTCCAAGGTCCACGCCGACAGCGACACCGTCGCCGCTGGCGTCCCGCTGCCCGTCGTGGACAGCAACACTGATCCACTTTTCCCGTGATGTCGAGCCATCGTGCCCCTCTCGTCCAACGGTGCATGTGCAGCACCGTCACGCAGCAGACGCTAAAAGCGTCTGCACGTCCCCGATGACGAGGGCGGCTCGTTCCACCCACGACGACTCGGCCACACGGGCCGGAAGTTGTGACGCAATCCGGGCGCGACCGGCATCGTCGGCGAGCCACCGCCGTAACAATGCGGTCGCTTCCTCGGCCGTCCGAAACGTCGGCACGAGGTCCCCAAAAATCTCCGTCACTTCGTCACGATGATCGGAGACATGAAACACCCCGAGCGCCGCCAGCTCGTAGGCGCGCGGGTTCAACGATTCCGCGCGCACAATCGGGCTCGAGAACGGACCGAACCCGGTCGAGTTGCGATACAGGTTGATCCCGACCTTGCACCGTCGGTACAACTCAGCGGCGTACTGATTCGTGATTTGCTTGGCGCGAATAGACGCGGCCACCTCGGGTTTTAACTCACGCTTATCCCATGTGCCAAAGAGCCCGAGATTGATGCCCCGCCAATCAATCGCATTGAGCCACGCGATCCGTTCGGGAAACCCCGATCCGACAAACACCACGTCATAGGCGGGCGTGTCAGCAGGAAGCGCCACATCCACGCGATGCCGTTCGGGATGCCATGCATGCGGCAAATACCCGACGCGCGGATTGACCCGTTGAAAATCGGCGAGCGTGACCCGTTCGTTCGTCCAACAGCCATCCACGAGCGACGCCAATTTGAGTTCGCGGTCCATGTCGTACGGCGTTTCCGTAAAGAGCACGGTCACATGCACACCCGCGCGCTTGAGCAACACCACGACATCGGGATGTAAGAGCAAGGCACTGACCACGATCACGGTGTCGACCTGATACCGCAGGGCGCGCTCGAGAATGCCAATACCCGCTTGATACAGGATGTCCGCATTCGTGGGTTTGGGAATCTCGGGATTCACTTTGCGCGCCTGCCGCGCGTTGTAGTTCAACCAGTTTTTCGCGCGCTTGAATTTGACATCGAGGCGATATTCGTAGGTCCGGATCCCGTGTTTGGTCAGGCCGTAATGCAAGCCGTCATACACATCGGCGGTGGCGAAGCTCGCACCCGGATGCACCAGCAACACGCGCTTGCGCCATTGAAAATCGTGCACGACCCGTTCGCCTTTCCACGCGGTGGCATAGATGTCGTGGGTCTCGGAGTTCACGATGATCTGCACATCCTGAAAGGGCCGGAGCCACGCCCGCAACGTATCGGGATAGACGTTGCCGTAATACTCATCGGCACGCAGCGCGAGCCCATCGATCGCGGAATGCGCGGCGCGATCGGGCCCCGCCGCCGTCACGATGAACACGCCCCCATCCGCCAAGTAGTCATAGACGTGCGCGCACAGCTCGGCTCCGGTGGCCGTGTGCTCGAGCACTTCCGTGCACACCACCACGCTGGGCGTCATCAGCGGCGTGTAGACATGGCCGGGCGAGATGACATCCACGCCCGGCCCCGGAGCGAGATCGATCCCGGTGTACGGGCGACCAGCAAAGAGCGGACGCACACTGCCGTTGACATCCCGCGATCCAATTTCGATCACGCCGCCCTCGGGCAGCCCCCGCGCCACCACACTCCGCACGTAGTTGAACGCGGCGCTATGCACTGCTCTCCTCGTACCCACTGACCTCAAACCCCATCTCCCGCAACATGTCGACGAGCTGCCGCGACATGCGCGCTCGGCGGCGCCGGGCAATGACCGGGGTAATCTTCGGCTCGGGCTGTTGAATCTTGCCGCGTCGGGCGCGCCCGTAAAACCGATCCTTGGTGCCCCACTCCATCAAATGCGAGTGCGGCGAGACATTGCGCACGATCCCCATGTAGAGCGTGCCTTTGGGATAGAACGTGCGCACGCCGTTCACGAGATTCCCGGTCCGTGATTGATAGACGTGTTCCAGCTCTTGCCGAATTTCCTGCGCGGCCCCTTCGGTTTCCGTCGTGATAATCGTGCGCGCCGTCTGCTCGATATCCGAGGGGATGCCATGAAACTGTTGCAGGAATTCCGTGAGCCCACTCCACTCGATTTTGATCATGGCGTGAGCACCTCCTCACAAAACAGGATGTGTTCGACATGCTTGGTCTCAACGTCTTGCATGCCACGCACCCAGAGCTGGCGCCCATCCTCGGTGGTCAGCCGCGTGTTGAGCGTCATGTCCGGGTGATAATCCATGTGCACCACGTGAGACACTTTGTTCTCGTCATAGGGCCCCGGTGGGCTCGGCTGAATCGAGACCCACGCCCAATTCGGATCAAGCGTCTTCGGCTCCGGCGGCACGTCCTCGTCCTCCGGTAACGGCTTATCGAGCCACACGAATTGGTTTTTGGCGGCCGCCGCAATGCGTCTCATGCGAGTGCCGGATCCCGATGGCGTTTCAAGAGCGCCATCACCGTGGGCGATAAATAATCGCGATCGGCTTGCGGTGTGTCTTGGTTCGCATCATCCCCGCGCCGCCGATCGAGTTCCCCGAGTTGAATGAGAATCGCCTGCTTGATCGACAGCGGGACCGTGTCCGCCGTCCAGTCTTCCATCGCCGCATTCCACACCGTATCCCGCCGCTGCAAATAGTCGTAGACGATCGCCACCGAGGCGTCGAGTTTGGCTTGGATGTCCGCATTGAGCCGATTGCCCGAGACGCGGAGATGGTCCTTCGCTTCCTCGAGCGTCACGAGATCACTCCGCGCCATGGGCCCTCCGTCGTCGCAGTCGCGGCGGTGGGAGGACGGGATCGCTCGCCACCACGGTCAGATCCGGCAACGCCTCATCCTCAGGCACCACGAACGCGGTGTCGCCGGGACCGAGTGGACAGAGCAACCGCAGGCGCAGCGTGTCCGCCACAGTCTCGACGGTGAGCCGCTGCATCGCCGCTGCACAATGCGCACAGGCCTGCCATCGACCGCAGGGGGTGTCCGTCGACCCGTCGACGAGACACGTCTGGCCAACGTACCCACCCATCACGTTCGCATCCATGCAGCCCCCGAAGATCGTGACTTGCGGGGTGCCCAACGCAGCCGCCGCATGGCACAGGCCGCTTTCGGATCGCACATAACAGGTCGCCGCTGCCACCAACCCGCAGGCCTCACGAAAGGTCGCGTGTTCGTGGTGCGCGCCGGGAATGGGAATGAACGACTCATGATGCACATGCTGCACAAAGGTCAGATCCGGACAGTGCGCCACCAACGCGGCCCAGCGCGCATAGGGCCAGCGAAAGTTCTCGTGCTTGGTGTACGGCTCAATCAGGACGTACGGGCCGTACTGCGCCAGCGCATCGAGCCCCCGCGCGATCTCGCTCGGCGTGAGATAGAGCTTGGCGACATGCTCGCGACAGTGGAAGCGCTGATTAAAGGTCCAGCCGGTCTCTTTCGTAAACGGATAGACGATGTAGGGCCGCGCATTCGGCGCGTTGATAATCTCGCGCACCGGCTCACCACACCGCACTTGATCGGGCGTCGCAATGATCGGATTGCCCTGCCAGATCGGATGCCAACGCGGCGTCCCGACCGCATCACAGATCGTGATGCGCGTCGACGGATTCGCATCGTACAACCGTTGCGCTTGGCCCGCTGCCACGATTTCGTCACCCCAACCGATGGCACACCCCCCGCGCCTCACGCGCCCGTAACCGATATGCAAGTTCAGCCGCCACTTTCATTCGTCAGTCCTCGGTCGGTTCTGGCGGTCTGGGCTGTGGCGAGGGCGGCGACGGCGCCAGTCCCGATCCGGGCGGGATGCCCGGTTCCGTATGCGTGGACGGTGGACTAGGCGCAGAGGGCGCACGGCTCGGCGTCGCATCATCAGTCGGCTCCGACGTCTCGTCGGGCTCGGGCTCAGGCGCGGGCCGATGCGGCTCGTCGCGCTTCGGTACTCGTCGATGGTCAGTCATCACAGTCCTCTCTTATTCAGTCGCGAACGCCGCCGCAAAGCGATACCCGGCGACACGCGCCGAGGTAAACCACTCCGCCGAAAACGCGTCCTGCTGGTGGCCCTCGAGATTCGGTGTGCCGAGCGTGTAGTGCACGATCGCCGCCGTCGGATCCGGCGGGCTCACGCCCACCAGATGATTCCACCGCGCGGGCAGCTCGCCAATCTCGTGCTCACGCAACCATGTAAACGCATGCAGATCCCGGCCCGGCCACGCATTGAGCACCTCTAACGTGAGTTGGCGATTCGAGAGATGCCCGCAGTTGAACAACACGACACTCGACCAGTTTTTGCGGGGATAGGCTTGTTGCACGTGCCCCGCTTTTTTGACGCCTTCTTCTAAGAGCGGCGGATGCTGCACGCACATCACGGCGTATTCCGGTTTGGCGAGCGCGAACAACTCGTTGACGTCGGTCCGAAAGAGCACGTCCCCATCGGTAAAGAGCGCCCAGCCTTGATAATGACAAAGGAACGGCACAAAGAAGCGCGCGATCGCATGACTCGTGCTCATGGGCGCGTCCGAGATCTCATCGAACAATTGCCCATTCGGCAGCGTCGTCGTTGGCCGCGTGTAATGTTGATGCAACGACGTCATCGAGATCCGATCGACCGCGATCAGATTCCGCGAGGCATAGCGATAGAGCGAATATTCGGCCACGTTGCACGCCACCATTTCGTGGGCATCGAAGCCGAGAAAGACACGCCGACCGGGATGGCGATCGCGATTAGGCAGCACGAGTCTCCTCTTCCTCTTGCAGGGCTCGCCATGCCACGCCCCCGAAGATTTCTTGCCATGTCCATTGGTGATTCGCAAGATTCCAGAAGAACGGGTCGCGATCGTCGGGATAGATCGGCGATTCGATCTGCGTCAGGTCGGTGAGGCCCATGCGGCGCGACGCCGCCCACGGCGCGAGCGTGACACATGGCACGCCTGCCACAAGCCCATCGAGCGCCGCCGCACTGCTGAACACCACCACCGCCCACGCATCGGCGAGGTCGTCTTCGATCGGGCGCGCCGTCACCTTCCACCGAATGCGAATCGGCCGGTCCGTCACACGAGCCAGCGTTTCGCGCACCTCAATTAACCAGCGATCGACATTCAGCCCGTGCAACCCAAAATAGGTCGCCGTATTCGGGCAAACCAGAATCGTGCGGCCCGTTTTACGCCATGGCTGCATCGGGCGTTGAAAGAAGATCCACCGATCGGGGCTCGCCGTGCCACGGCCATCGTGTTGATACGCGTTCTTCGTGATACGAAAGAAACGACGCCGACCGAAGTAGCCATGGTCGCCGTAGTAAATGGTCCGCCCCGCCGCTTGCGCGCGACGAATGAGCGGCCACATCGGCGGCGAGGCAAAGAGCGCGAGCGGCCCCTCGAAGAGATAGGTGTACTCGTCCGTAATGGAGCCCTTGCAGCCCTTCGCAAACCCGTAGGCAAATTTGGGCGAGGTCACTTCGCCCGGCACGCAGTACGACACCGGCTTCAACACGTCAGAGCCTCCTCGAGTGACAGGCGGGGGAACGACGCGAGCACGGTGAAGCGCGACGCGTTGATAATGCGCAGGCCAGCGGCACGCGCCGGACCGGCCAATGTGCGAAAGGCGTGCAGGAAAATCGGATAGGGCGATTTGGTGTGGAGCGGATGCGCGCCGAACCAATTCTGCTGCCCACTCGGGCCCGTCCACATATCGAACCCCAGCAAGATCACCGTCGCCGCCCCGGCCAAGTGATAGGCGAGATTCACCGCCTGATACCCCGAGTTGTAGCCGGTGCGCAGGCCGCTCGCATCGAGTTCGAGGCCCTCGGTGCCGGTTGCGCGCAACACCGTAATGCCCCAGTCCTCCCACTGCGTCCGGACCTGATCGACATCTTGTTCAATCGCGTACTTCAGCCCCGCAAAGTCCGTGACGCCGTGATAGAAGCGCCACCACTTGGCATCAGCCGCATAGAGCACCTCCGCCCACGGCGCGAGCTGCACCGCTTCCTTAATGGCAATCACATGCGCCTTGCCCCGACAGGCGTCGACGTCTTCGGGCGTGAGTGACGAACCGCCGCCGAGAATCACGACGCGTTCACCCGGCCAGAGCCGTGCGACACGCGCGGGCGCGAGCGCCGGAAGGGTCGTCATCGTTTCCCCACCGAGACAACCGGCACGCCCGGCGCGTCCTTGCCATCCTTGCCATCGCGCCCACGTTTGACCGTCAACGTCCACGCCTTGGTGCCATCGCCCGGCTTGGTCGTCGTCGGTTCATTGCAGTGCCACATCGAGCCCGCCCACGTCACCCCATCCCCGCGCTCATAGGTCTGCCCCTCAACCCACACGCCGCGATAAATCGCGAACGGGAACGTCACGGTCCCGATGGCCTTGCGCGGCGACCCCAGCGTGACCGAGCGCTCCCCGGTCTGCGTGATCGCGAGGTCCTCAATGGCAATCCCATCGGCGCCGTCGACGCCGTCGCGCCCGGCCGGACCACTGGGGCCAACCGGACCGATCGCCCCGTCATGTCCTTGCGGGCCCACGGGGCCTTGCGGGCCCGGCGGACCGGGAATCGCCGCACGCACCTCCACCGCCGCGATCCGCTCGCGCACCGTACTGACGTCCTTCACGAGGTCCCGCACGGCCATCGTCATATCTGGCATCGTGGTCTCATACGCGCCCATCTTGGCTTCACACGCATCCATGCGTGCTTCACAGTCATCCATCCGCGCCGTGAGCGACGCCATGTCCCCGGCCATCTGCTGCAAGCCACTCTGCAACATCGCGATCTGCGGCGCCTCGTCCCCGACCGCTTTGGTTTCGATGACGGAGAGGCGGCGCTCAAGCGGCGCGAGATCGACCCGCTCGCTCGGCGTTGATAATGGCGGGTGTGTTTCGAGCGCCGCCACGCGCTCGTGCAAATGGGTCAACGTGTCGAGCGCAGTGGACTTGGTTTCGAGCGTGGCCACCTTCACGCGGAGCTGCGCATCACAGGTCGCCTGTGCAACCTTGAGCCCATCAACCACCGCATCGAGCGCCTCAACCCGTTCGGTGAGATCAGGCGGCACGACTGGCAACGCGATCGGCGTTGCGACTTTCGTTTCGAGCGCGATCACTTTGTCGCGCACACCATCGAGCGGCCCAAAGCGTTCCTCGAGTGTGGCCTGCCGCTCGTGCAAGGTCCCGAGACGGCCATCGATCCACGTCAAGCGATCGTGGTAGTCCGGCAGCGGCATGGCAGCTTTGGTCTCGAGGGTGACGAGACGCGCAGGCACATCGGCCCACGGCTCAATCGTCGCTTCGAGGGCCACCACGCGTTCGATGACCGGCGTGAGATCGACCACGGGCACCTCTGGCAGCGGGGGCAACGGGTGCGCCGCTTTCGTTTCGAGCGCAATCACGCGCGCAGGCAGATTGTCCAACGGGTCCAGCGTCGATTCGATCGCAACCAGCCGCTCGATCATCGGCACGAGATCAACCGGCGGCGGCGCTGAGACGGTCGGCGTCGTTTCAATCGCTTTCACGCGCGCATGCAGATCCGCCACAGGTCGCACCGAGGCCTGCGCGATCATCTCGACACTATCAATGCGTCGCTGCACCGTCGCAAACCGATCGCGGAACTCTGTCAGCACAGGCGCGAGCGGATTCGCCATGGCGACTTTGGTCTCGAGCACCACCACGCGATCGCGTAGCTCACTCCACGTCGCGATCCGCTGCTCGGTCCGCGTGAGCCGCTCGACGAGCGGCGCCACGGCGGACTGCACCGTCAACACAATCAATTCCGCGATGGCGTCGTCGGCATCACGCATGACACCCTCTACGATTTCTTCGGCGGGGGCGTGTGCAGGCCCGTACCCGCCGCCTGCTTCTTCACCCCTTCGGATTGCTTGATCCCGAAGCGCATCGCCCACTCCGTTCCGAGATGCAGCACTTCGGTGATCGGCGCGTTGATCCGAATGATTTTCATCTTCGAGTCTCCGAGCGTCCCATCCTCAGCATCCTTGCCGACCACGGCCGCCCAACGGTGATGCCCATCCACGACATAGCTATCGCTTGACACGAAGACTGGCGCATCGGCCGGATCGAACTTCGTCTGCTTCATGATCCCCGCGACCTTTTGCCCAATCAGCTCACGCTGACTCGCTTTGAGCTGGGCGGCGGGCACGGTCTCGGTCTGCGTTTTCATTCCGAGGCCTTTGAGGTACGAAATGAATTCCTGCGAGCCGTCGACAATCGACTTGTCGAACGGGAGGCGCGGTAATTTATCGGCTTCACTCCCCGGTACCGGCTCGCCACCAAACTGCGGCATTTCGATCCGTGAGTAGCCTTTGGGATGCGCGGGGTCAGTGACAATCTGTGCACAAAACAAATTGCTCCCCGACACCGAGACGTTGCAGAGGTCATAGTCGGGCGCCTTCTCGCCTTTGGCTTTCGCGTCGGTCGCCATCTTGGCGAGTTTGTCGATGAGCACATAGGCCGCACGTGCATCCGGGACTTCGACCACCTTGCCATCGAGCACCAACGGAATCGCTTCCTCGACGGTCGCGACCTTAATGGGAATCGGTCGGCCGGTGTCGGGATCGGTCTCTTGTTTCCACGTGACGCCGCTATGGTTCCATCCACCCGGCACCTGAAACGGCGGCATGGCACTCGCACCCCCACCGCCGCCCGTCCCCGCCGCACTCCCGCCGACTTGACCGGGGCGCCCCTCGTGCCCGAAGTTGCCGGAGCCCGCGCCGCCCTTTTCTTCGAGCAACACGAGGCGATAGGCACTGACCCCGCCATCATCGAAGAAGACTTTGGCGATCGTGGCCTGCCCGCGTGAGACCACTGCCCCCGCATCATCGAGATACTTGACAATCCCTTCACGCCCATGCACCGAGACTCGTTGGCGCATCATGATGTCCTCCGAGGTGGCGCGGACTCGCGTGGACTGACCCGATAGAAACTCACACGGCCATCAGCAAATCGCACCTGCGCGAGCGTGGCCTTGTCAGGTGGCACAGGCATGAACCGCTCATCGAGATAGAGCACGACGCCATCTTTGCCGCCGATCGTGATCGGTTGGGGCGTTAGACCTGCCATGACTTCCTCCGACGCTGCAAGCGTTCGTGCACACGCGGACTCCGCGCAATGGCCAACAGGTCATTGCTAAATTTCTCCCAGCGTGCATTCGGGGGATTCAGCCCGTGCCACGCGTCGGCTGGCACCACACGCCGATGCGCATACTCCGCTAAGGTTTCATCGAGCGCCCGTTCAAATCCGTTCGGCCGATTCGCCGCATTCCAATACGCGGTCGAATACGCGGTCAGGTGTCCGTTGTTTTCCAGCGCGGCACGATTGCGCCAGTAGCGACTCTGCTGGTAGTTCACTGACTGATCCGCTTCCTGCTCGGTCTCCATCAGCGAATCCCCGAGATGGCGATAGAACATTGCCGACACGGGATAGCGTTGGTGCACTTCCGCTTGCGTCTCAGGCCGCACAAAGCCACCCGCCGTAAAGAGCCGCTTGTACTCCTCCGGCGGCAAACTCGCGATCTCGTCGTGTTCGGCCTGCTGCGCGCCCAATGCCGCGTCATAAATCGCATGGGACACTTCGTGCGCGGCCACGCCCGCTGTCACATCGATCGAGTCGTCATACGTTTGCTGCACATTCAACTGAATCTCACCGGTCTTCGGGTCGTAGTGCGCCGCCTCTTTGAAGAGTTGATTGCCGACGTGAAACGCGTGGGGCTCCTCATCAACCACCGTGATGCGATCAGGATTCACGTTGAGCGCCTCCGCGACATCTCGCGCCCGCCGCTCCACAATCGATCGGCGTCGCGCCTGCTCGGGATCCGCCGTGGGCTGCCCCCCATCACCCGTCGCACTCCCACCCACTTGACCGGGCCGCCCCGCATGACCGAAATTGCCCGACCCCGGCCCGCCCTTTGTGGGCTGCTTGGGCATGGCCGGTTTCGGCGGCCGTCGATACGCGAGTTCCTCGGCGTCGTTAAGTGTGGTGGGCTTGCGGACAAACGGCTCGCCCTTATCCAGTCGCACAAATTCATCAGGGAGCAGCGCCACTTTTTGCACCGCGTACAGCCGCTGCGCCGGAGGAATGTGTTTGTAGTGGCCCTGCGCGTCGTAATTCTGCCGACCAAAGTTGACCCACGAATTCTGCCCGCGCGTTTCGGTGGTCATCGCCTTGCGCGCCCACGGGGAGAACATCTGCGAGTGCGTGCGCCACGCGTTCTCTTCGCCGCGCGGCCCGAACCCATAACCGCCAGCGGCGTGCCCGAAGTAGTCGTGCACCGCGCGCAATTTGTCGTTCAGCGACAACCCAAACGCATCCGGGTCGGCCAGTGAGGGATGCGGTTCGCCCCCTTGATAAAAGTAGAGATGCCGGTTCGTGCGCACATCCGCGACCATCTCTTTCGAGTTCGCGTACGGTTGCCCCTCACGCGTCCATGGCTCGAACGTCATCCCGCGCGCCCGCGCGAAATCCCACTGCGCTTGAATCTCACGACCGAGCGCATCATAGGCACGTCGCACATCGGGATTCGCACGGTCATCAACCGGGAGCGCATCGTACGCATCCGCGATACGTCCCGCGCGGGGTTGATCGACCTCGACGTAACCGTGGGTAATGGGAGGGAAACCGTTGGCCGTCGCGTACGCGGCAGCGTCCTGTTGCACCTGTGGCGTGACACCCATCGGGCCACCGACCCCGCTTGTCGGAGGTTCGATCAGCCCGACCGCAGTCGACGAGCCGCCGCTACTGGGGGCGCTACCGCCGATTCGCCCCGGACGTCCTTCGTGGCCGAAGTTCCCGGAGCCGGGTCCGCCTTTTACGGTTGGATGGATTGATACAGTTTGCGCGCGGCGGCGACTTCGTCGGCGGTGGGCTCGCGACCCGTGAGACGACGGGCCAATTCGAGTAGGTCCTCGAATGAGATGAGCCCTTTGTCGGGGCCTGCCAAATACAGGATGGGTTTTTGCGCCTTCGCCATGGACCGGCATCTCCTTTATAGCAACAGACTCGCCTTTCGCCAAATCGAAGTACGCGAGCTGCTTGGCCGCGCGCCCGAGCCGCTCCGCTTCCGCAGGCGTGTCGACCACTGTCGACACGTCGAGATAGGCCATACCATCATCAGGATTGTGCCAGCCCCCGAGATACTTGCCCGGCTGTCGCAAGAGATCCGCGTTGTCCTTGACATACTGCGCAATGGTGACCGCCGTCACGTCGCGCACCGGCAGCACCCGTTCGCGATCCTTGTGTATCGACAGCGCATACCCGGTCCGTTGCAGCGTCTTGGTAATCGGGTTGTAGGTGAACCCGCCATCCGCCTGCCGAATCGCCTCGAGAATCGCGGGATGCGGTCCGCTCGTCGAAACCGGCGGTGGCGGTGGTGGCGCCGCCCCACTCCCCGGAGTGCTCCCGCCCACCTGTCCGGGCCGACCCGCATGACCAAAATTGCCAGAGCCCGCACCCCCTTTGTGCACGGGATAGAACTTGGTCTCGCCGTCCAGAAAAAAGACTTTGGCCTGCGTCGCGCGATCCAGCGACACATGCCGATCGCCGTCGAGAAACATCACGACGCCATCACGCCCGTCGATGGTGATGCGACGCAACGTCACGACGCCACGCCCTCCGGAGGTTCTTTGGTCTGCGAAAAGAACGGAATCGCTTTGTCGAGCGCAAAGGTCGCATCCATCAGACGATCGACACGACCCATCTCACGCCGCTTGACCGTGGTGTGCGTGATGAGCGTCTCTTTGAGGTGCACGACCCGCACCGATTTCTTGCTGCCCCGCCGCTTGAAGTACGCGAAGGTATTGCGCATCGCCACTTGGCCTTCGCCCACCGCCGCGCCCACGCGGCCGAGTGTCTCGTTCTGCGTTCCCGCCGCGCGAATGTCGCCGACCGCATAGACCCCCGGCATCGAGGTATGGAGATCCGTATCGACCTTCACGCGGCCGTTCTCGCGCGCAATCGTCGACGGCAACCAGTCAGTCGCCGGAGAGCTGCCGACAAAAATCCCGAGCGCCTTCGCAGACACCGTGCGCCCGCTCTTCAGCGTGACGGATTCGGCGTGCCCGGTCGCGTTGGTATTGAGGGACGCAATCTCGTCGCCTTCGACCACGGTGATCTTCGGATGCGTGCGCAGTTGATTCACCTGATACGCACTCATCCCTTTCTCGATCGGAGAGCGCGAGACCAGCGTGACACGGTCCGCCGTTTTCGCCGCCGCGAGCGCAGCCTGCGACGCGCCATTCGATCCACCGATGATGACCGCCGATCCGCCCGCACTTTGTGCCGCCACTTGACGCCCGTCCATGTAGGTCACGCTGGGCGAGTCACTGCCGGGAAACGTGATCGTCCGCGCTTCCAACCCGCCCGCGAGCACCACCGCCCGCGTCTGAATCGTCTCGCCATTTGATAATGTGAGCGTTTTCAGATCGGTGGTTGGGTCGTGGGTGATATCCGTAACCCGCACACCGAGCTTGGTGTCGGCGCCGCAACGCTGCGCCTGCTCCAATAAATCGTTGGCGAGCTTGGGGCCACTCACGCCATTCGGAAATCCCGCAAAGTTCTCGATACGGCTCGAGTATTTCGCTTGTCCGCCGACTTCCGTATTCGCATCAATCAGCAACGTATCGAGCCCCTCGACCCCACCATTAATCGCCGCCGACAACCCGCCGGGCCCGGCCCCGACGATCACGACATCACGTGGCCCACCGGGCATCCCGATCCCCTCAATCCCACCGGGGTCCGCATTCAGGCGATACATCTGCTTCACGAGGGCTTTCATCTGATCGAGTTTGGCTTTGGCCTCCGGCGCATCGGCGTTGTCGACGTAATCGAGCAATTGATTGTTGAGGACCGCCCACTGCGCCCGCAGCTCCTTGTACGTCGCTTGATCGCGCGCAATCTCTTCCGCCGTCGCCGTCGTGCCCGACGGCGCCGCACTGGCAGGCGGTTCCGCCGTGGCCGTCCCCCCACCGCCCTCCCGAGGTTTGCTGCCCCCACGCCCTTCGCCGGGCCGCCCTTCATGCCCATAGAACCCTGAGCCCGGTCCACCTTTCTCGAGGGGCGTGACGTGATAGAGGCCGACCCCGCCGTCATCAAAGAACACTTTGGCAAACGAGGCCTGCGCCCGCGAGACGGGCGTCATCGTGTCGTCGAGATACTTAACGACCCCTTCACGGCCATACATCGAGATGCGTGGCCTCATGGTTTCTTCGGCGCACGTTTCGGTCTCGACGACGGTTTGCGTCGCGACACGTGATCGGCCGGATAATTCGTCAACCAATGCGGCTGCCCGCGATCGACAGCTTGTAGGTCAATGAGAATCGGCGTGGTCTTGCCCGGCTTCGGCGCCGCCGCGCGATGCCACTTCGCCGCCGCGACCGGCGTGCCCATCGGCACCTGATCAAAGTCCGGCGCTTTGTTCCGCCACAAATCCCACTCCCAGCGATCGCGCGATCCGGTCAACACCGCCTCGTGTTCGTTGTGCAAGTTCTGCCCAAACACCGGAATGGAAATCACCGAGGTACGCGGCACATGGAAGCGCAGCACCACGCGTTCCGACTTCGCCGGAATGTACTTGCCTGCCCCTTGCCATGCGTTCGGGATATCTCGATCTGCCGACGTGGATTGCGCCCCCGAGCGTTGCAATTTGACCTCTGGCAACCGCACATATTCGCCATAGGACCCGACCGTCTCTTGCTTCGAGGCCTCGATGGTCGCGGTGGGAATCATAATGGCGCGATAGACGTTCACGGTGTCTTGCCCCGCACGGTCCAGCACAAACTGCGTCGTCTCCCACTGCGCCCGCACATATGCACGGAGCGGCGCCATCCCACCGACTGCATCCGCCCCCTCGAGCGCTCGCGTATGTTCCTCGGCCGTCATCCGATGATTGCCGTCGAGTTCTTCCGCTGCCGCCAGTTGCAACGCAAGACCAACGTCACTCGTCGACGAACCTTTCCATGCATCCCACACTTCACCGGCAAGCGCCTTCCCATCCACCTGCCCCAGATGCCGTTCCTCCGCGAGCTGATTGAACCGCAGGTCGGCCAGCGTGCGAGCCATGGCGCGGGTCTTGTCGTAATCGGTCCCGCCGCTATCGGTCACATCCAATCCGGTCACCCAGCGATCGGGCGGCGTTTGAATCGGCTCACTCTTGAATTGTTTGCTGCCACTCCCGGTCTCAATGATGTTTTCGTCGACCCCATAGGAGTACTTCTCGCTATCAGACATGTTGTTCCACTGTGCACTGACGTATTCGCTTTCCGCCTCACTCTCCATCTCCTGATACCCGCTGTCCTCATAGCGGTTATCGAACGCCTCCTGAAACGTCTCGTCGTAGTGCTCGTTCCAGCTCTTGTTCACATACGCCTTTTGATCGGCAGTCAGCTCCCGTCCATCGACCCAGCGCAACGCGTCCAGATCGCTGATCATCGCGCCCTCGCCATCGTCGGTCCCCACTTCGATCGACTGCGGATCAAGACGCGGATACAAGCGCACTTCCCCGCCTTCGGGATCGAGCGGTAACGTCGCCACCGACGAAAACTCTTTCGAGACATCTGTGAGGACCGCTGCCTCGGTGTCGGTGATAATCTCGTCATTGTTGCGACGGAGATCATCCTCGAACGTCTTATCGATATCGCTGGTATCGAGGTTGCTTAACGCATCCTCGTAGGCACCCTGAGACCAACTCTCATAGACCTGATCTTGGACGTTGCTTTTGAGGTTCTCCCACGAACCCGAGTCTCCGTCCTCCTCGTCATCATGTGATGGGACATACCGCGTTTGTTTGACCGCGTCATCGACGAGCGCCGCCACTTTGGTAATCCCTTGCTCCGCCTCCGTTTTCAATTGTGCGGTCGATTGCGGCTCGAGGGTGCCGGACCCACTGCCCGGATCACTGCCCCCAATTTGTCCTTCACGAGACGTGCTGGTGTGGCCGTAGTTGCCGCTCGTCGCACTCCCCTTCAGCACGAACCCGGCCCGCTGCGCTTTCATGCGCACCAACCGCGCAATCTTCGCGGGGTTCGGCGCCGTCTCCGCAGGCGGCGTGCGCTGCGCGCCATTCGACGCGCTGCTCGACGAGCCAGTTTGTGGGGGCGGCGACATACTGCCGTCGTTGCTCAGCGTGGGAGCCTTGGTCGGCGGCGCGGGCTGTTGTAGATCGCGTTCGTTGAGCGCCTTGAGCGAGTAGTACTGCTGCTGCATGTACGGCGTATCGCCACCTGCCGTCGGCGGCAGCGCGAAGTACCGTTTGCGCGCCTCGTTCGGCGCCATGCCACCCGAGCTGATCGCTTCCGACGCCGCCTTGGTCTTCGTGGCGGTGTCCATGTAGATCAAGTCGTTGATGTCGAATTCGGTCCCGTACTGCACGCCGCTGACACGGTCCGGGGCGAGGCCGAGCCCTTCATCGAGCGAACGCTCGAGATTGTTCAGCAGACTTTGAATGCACTGCGAGTAATAGACCTGCAACAACGGCTCGACATGCGCGTACGGCGGCGGCGGGCCAATCCCCACCATGTAGGACGGCACATGAAACGCGGTGCAAATGGTTTCCCCGGTCCACTTCAACTGATTAATCAGATCCGCATCAACCGCATTCACCGTCATGCCTTCGTACTTCAGCCCATCGCCGAGCACCGCGACTTTGCCGACGTTATCGCCGGTATAGTTCGCATCCCAGTACGCCTTGAGCCGATCGGCGGTCTCTTGACTAATCGCGCCCGGCGCAGTGAGCACACCACCGGGACTCGAACCATTGGCAAAAAACTTCTGCGAGTTGTTCTGAATCGCAAGGCCTTGCAACGCCGGAATCGCACACGCGTAAATCGGCGACACGCCGCAGAGCGGATGGTAGAGACACACCATCGTGTCGTGGATAATCTCGCTCGCCGGAACCGCCATGCGCCCTTCGGGCAACCCCGAGAGATCGTCGCGTTGTAGCTCGTAATAGACCGAACCATCGGTCGCCACCAACGGCACCACGCGCAAGGGATCGAGCACATAGAGCGCCGTAACCACGCCGCGCTGATCGCGCTGCTTGAGCACATAGGTATTGCCCGCGATCAACTTCGACGTAATCCACTGCTCGATGAATTTGGTAATCGTCTGATAGCGATTCGGCTTCCGCAGGACCGGCGAGTACGCCGGGTTCTCGGTCTCAATCCAAATGCCGTTCGGATCTTTGTAGACCAGCCGCAGCGTCAGCTTTCCGATATCGGCCGCAATCAACGTGACACAGGCAAAGACCGGCGCATAAATGAGAATCGATTCCGCGCGCAGCTCCTGATTGCTTTGCCACGCCCCGATGAAGGGCTCGCGCACAATCGGCCACCACCAATTGCGAGAGGGCTGCGTCAGCGTGGGGCGGATGGATTTCTCGAGCGCGGTCGTCGATCGTGTACGCGTGATGGTAAAGCCGAGGATGTTCACGGCACTCGGCGCGCCTTCCGCACAATCGGGGACGGGGGCGTGCGCGTCGGAGGCCGGGTCGGTCTCGGCATGGGCGGCGGCGGCGCAGGGGCCACCGCTGGAGGCGGCGGTGTCTCCGGCATCACGGGCCCCGGTCTGTCGTCGTCGTCCTCGTCGATGGGGTCCGGTTCCCGATAGGAATGGGGCGCCTCGATCGGCGGCTCGTGCATCGGGACCGGCGTCGACTCCGGCGCAGGTGGTGCGCTCAGCACACCCGGCGTCGCCGCGATCGGGTCCGAGGACGGAGCCGCCGATCGAATCGCACGCGGCGGCGCACTGTCCCGTTGGGCATAGCCGATGATCTCGATGGTCTCGACCATATCGCTATCAGCGAGATAGAAATCGCCCTCCTCGATCGAGCGACCCTTGTAGGTGTGCCACCGCTTGGCCTTCATCCAGACTGAGGGTTCATGTCCCATGAGCGATACCGTGCGGGGACGACGGGCCCCACCACATCGTCCCCGCTTCTCGAAGGTGGATCCCGACCATCCCCCTTGAGTTCACCGCGCGCTAGACGTAGGTCGCAGTCGTATAGACGACCGCCGTCGTCCGCGCCCGCTTCCAGTTGATATAGCGCTCGGCCCGCAGGCCAATCAGATTCGCCTGCCACAAACTGACATAGACACTCGAGGCGGTAATCGGCGACGTAGGCACCGTGTTCATCTCCACGGTGGCCTCGCGGCTCACGTCGATGTTCACGCCGCCATCATCCGCAAACAGAATCGACGGCGCGTGCACGAGCGCCACCGTGTTCGCGGCGACCTGACTCGTCACCGCCTGCACACCCAAGATGGTTCCCCCCTTCGCCGACATCTGCGGGTTCACCGGCACGCCGTTGGTCGTCAGGGCCGTCGAGAGGGCAAACGCATTCGCCTCCGACATCACGAACACGCACTGCGAAATCGGATAGTTCGCCGCCGTCATCAGCGCGATGGCTTTCTTCAGATCGGTGCGCGCGTTGTCGCCCGAGGTGCCTGCCGTGCCGAAGCCGTTCGCGCCATTGGTAATCGACGCGGGCGAGACATTGGTCACCGCTGCCACCGTCGGATCGATGAATTGCTGATCGAGGTACTGCGCCATGCCCGCGATCATGTCCGCGCGCACGACCGCTTCCGCCGACGGATTCGAGATCTTGGCGAGTTCCTCCGAGATCACGATGATGCCTGCCGCCTTGGTAATCCCAAGGTTGGCGCTCTGAAACTGGAGCTGGCCTACCGGCTTCGGGGCTTGCTCTCCCACCCAGTTGTAGGTCCCACCGCCGGTCTGAATCGGCACGCTGATATTGAACGGCACGCGTTTGAGGCCGGGAATTTTCCCGATGATCGTTTCGGGCCGGAGCAGCTCGAGAAATTCGTCCTGCATCGGCCGCTGAATCGCAAGGGGCGCCGCCCATGCGGGTTCCGCGATCGTCCCCGGATTGACCGCCGCCTTGAGCGCGAGCGCGACATCGGGCGTCTCTTCCATCCACTGCTTGTTCTGCTCGACATAGCGAATCGCGTCAGAGATCGAGTTTTTGCCGACAATCTTCGCCATGACAAAGCGCGTGAACGCGGTGCCCTTCGGAACCTGCGTCTTGACCGACACGACACTGGTCACGCCGCCGCGCAACTCAGACGCGCTCAGGGCATCAGTCGTCTTCGTGATGGGCGTGGCCATCATGACGTTCGCCTTCTCGAGATCGCGCAAGCGCACGAGATGCGCATCCACCGACCGCACTTCACTCATCAACGTGTCGTATTCCTCGGTCTGCGCCTCGTCGAGGGTGACCCCGCTGTCGGCGGCTTTGGTCATCAGCTCGTTCATGCGCGTCGCCTTCGCGGCACGCGTATTGGTGAACGCGGTGATCTGTTCAGGAATCGTATTCGCCATAGCGGGCGCTGCTTTCTCAGCGCGAACAACAGGAAGAGGGCCCGCAGCGCCGGGCCGAGATGACCGATGGCCCATCGCGGCCAGATCGAGCGACTTGATCACGGACAGCGTCGCCTCTTGATTCGCAGGCACCGTCACGAGACTCAGCTCGAGAATTTCTGTTTTAAGGAACCGCATGCCGCCCGATTTGAGCGGTTCGATCGCGCCGTCGAGCACGCGAAACCCGATGCTCACGCCGCGAATCAATTTGTTGACAATCGAGACCCACGCACGATCGACTTCGTCTTTGACCGGGCCCGGATCGAGAATGGTCGGCAGCTCGGCTTCGAATTCGATGCCCTGCTTGGTCGGCCGCTTGAAGGTCGCCACACCGACCGGCGTGTCCTTGCGATGATGCAGGAGCAGCGGCAGCTCAGCGGGGAAACTCGCGCCGAGCGGTTCGACAATGTCGCCATCGCGATCCGGCGTCGGCGTGGTCGCGATGCCTTTAATCTTGCGCGCGTTGACGTCGACCGCTTTGAGAATCAGCGGCGCCCAGACCCGCTTGAGATCGAGCGTGGCCGGATCGATCCCGTGCTCGATGGCGTGCATGATTGCGGCGCAGTACGCCTCGGGATCGTCCTTGTCGGAGTTCTCCCGGACACAGTGTGCGAAGTCGGAATAGGGCCCAAAGGGCATCGGTGGGATTCGATGCTAGGGCCGTCGCCCCCACCCGCAGGCTAAAAGGTACAAAACCCTCCGCCTGTCCAGCCCCCCCCCGCCCCGCGATTCGCGATTGACCGGTATACCTAACACTCGGTAAACTGGTCGGGCAACCCACTGTCGCTGTCCCCCCACGGAGACCTATGAAGCTCAAACCGTTTACCGTCACCACGACTCGTCATCTCAAAGGCTTGGAATGCTTGCGCTGCGGCCATCGCTGGGTGCCTCGCATCTCGACCGCCGAAGTCCGCATCTGCCCCAAGTGCAAGTCGGCATGGTGGAACAAGGCCAAAACCGCCACGAAATAGGCCGGGTTTCGAGGGCTTGACACCTTACCTTGTTTTAGGTATACTTATCTCTAGGTAAGGCGCGACACGAACAACGGCGGGAGCGGCAAGCAACCCTCGGTCGAGTGGCCGAGACCCGGAGAGGCGGCGAGATGACCGCCAGCGACAAGCCCGCCGGAGCAACACCGACAGCCGGTCTTTGACAACTACATAGCGGAGACCTTCCGGGGAATCCCGGTGCCGAGGCCGACTGACTGAGACAGCCGGACCGGACAGCACCAGCGAACCGCTGCGGCGGTGGGACGACCCTCGGAGCCAAGTCAACGCAGACCGAAACGACACGAAACACGGCCCGTCTACGGGCGTGCCTTGCGTCGGTACTCGCGCAAGTGAGTACCGAGCGGAGGGCATGAATGGACCCCAACGCCAATTTGAAAGAGCAGGATCGCCTGCTGAAGCAGTACGACCGGAACCGCCGCACACGACACGTCTGGATGCGCGAGCACTACGCGCGTCTGACCGAGCTGCGCGAGGCGCTCGCGAGCTGGCTCGATAACGGCGGCTTCGAACCGGATTGGACGCTGGCCCCGCGCGCCGCGTCCTTCTACGGAAAGTGAGGCGGCAATGACCACCCTGAAGCTCAAAACAACCTACGTCCATCGGCAGACCGGACACCGGCTGCACCCCTACGCGTACGACCGCCGCGCTGGACAGGTCAATGAACGCGTGCTCGCGCACAACTTCACCACCGGCTACGACGAAACGTGGTCAACGCGGCTGTTTCTGGCTGAGCACGATAAGGAGACGCGATGAAAATCGGGCGCGACACCAACTCACTCACGAACTACCTGATGTCCGGCACGAAGGGTCAGCCCACGCCCACGGTGGGCATGGGCGTGACCATCCTGCACTGGACCGACCGCTCGGCAGGCACGATTACGCGCGTCTCACCGAGCGGCAAAACGTTCTGGTGGAAACCGGACACCGCCATCCGCACCGACAGCAACGGGATGAGCGACATGCAGGAATACCGGTACGAGCCGAATCCTGACGCGACCGAATCCCGCGCCACGCTGACGAAGTCGGGCGCATGGAAAAGCGACGGCTATCAGCTTCGCCTCGGCGACCGCCGCGCGTATCACGACTACACGTTCTGAACGGAGACCCCATGTCAGCCCCGCGCATCGCACGCATCGTCGACGACTTCCTGCGCTCGCGCTTCTATGACAATTCGCGCTTTGGTGTCAGCAACGACGACTGGCTCGATGACCCGGAGCGGATGCAGCGCATCACCGACGCGGCCGAGAACGGCGCCGACGGCAGCACACACCGCGAAGTTATCGAGGATATGCGCCGCATCTTCCGCGATTACCTGCGCGTTGGCGTGACGCACAACCCGAAGCGCCGCTCGTTCGCCGAGCACCCGTCGCGCGTCGAAGACGCGGTCATGGCGCACTTCGATGATCTCGAAACGTGGCACGAGCAGAACGGCTCGGCCGATCAGGAGATTGGCTAACGGAGGCCCCATGAAACGACGCCGAACGATCGAGCTTATCGCACTTGTTGAGGAAGTGAACCGCCGCAACCGCGAATCCACGGTGAGCGCTAACGTCCGGCAAGGGTGGAATTCGCTACTCGAAGCAGCCTTGATGGCTCGCAATGCGTACGCGGGCTTCGGGTACTACGACGCGTCCCAGCTTGCTGAGGGAATGTCGCCGGGTATTCGCACTGACGCCGAGGGCAATAACACGTTCCCCGATGAGACGCGCCGCTTCTACTATGTCGCGCGCTGACAATCCGCGCTGACAATCCGGAGACCTCAATGACAACCACACTGACCCCCGGTACGCGCGTGCGCCTGTCCGACTACGCCACGCGCCGCTACTGGGACGATTACCAGAAGACGGGCCGCACCGCGTACCGCAAAGCCTATGACCGCGAACGGGCGCGCCTCGGCACCATCATCGAACCCGACCCGGTCTACACGCGCCTCGGCGGCAGCGTGTCTGTGCAGTGGGACGACGGCTCGACATCGCACTGCCTCACCTACATGGTCGAAGCCGTGACCTGCCCGCACTGCGCGGGCCCAGTCCCGCGCGGGTATCACACGTGCGGGAAGTCGGAGTGCCAAGAGGCCGACTATCACGCGAACGTCGCGCGCAACAAGAAAGGATCGAAACGATGAACCCCAAGCTCCGCTCCCCGCTGCCGACCGAGGCTGACGGTACCCGCTGGCAGATGTACGACGAATTCTCCAAGCGCCTCGCGACCCTCGCGCGCGAGCACGGCAACGTCTTCACTGACGACGCGCTCAACGCGTGCGCCGCTGACCTCACGGAGATGTACTTCGAGGGCGATTACGCCTTCGTCAGCTCGTGCATCAGTGAGTGGCTCCGCCGCATCGGTGGCTGGGACAACCTCGTGAAAGAGGGCGGCTATGCCGCCTGTCAGGTGCTCCGGTTCTACCGCGCGTAGGCCGGTGCCTTGCGTCGGTACTCGCGCAAGTGAGTACCGAGCGGAGGGCAGCAATGACCGCGCAGAGACTACGAACCCTTGAACGACAGACGCGCGCACTACTGGCGCGCCTTGGCCGCGCCTCGGAAGACCACGACTCGATGCGCCTCTCGTTGGCGCTCGGTCACGTCGCGAAGGCGGCGGACGAACTTCGTGAGGCGGCACTCGTCGCCGAGATTCGCGCCCGCCTCGATCGATAGGGAGTGACACATGACCTCACAGGAAATGAGCGCACGTCTCGAAAGCCCGCACGCCCAGACGTTTCAGGCGACGTTGACCGCGCAGTACCGCGAGCTGTTCGCGAGTGACCCGGAGTACGCGTACGCCGCCGGGCGCACGACCCCCGACGCACTCGCGGAAAAGATGACCATCGGGCTGATCACCGGCTCGGCGAACAAGGACGGCAGCGGCATCAAACGCACGTGCAAAGCGCTCGGCATCGCCTGCACCTACAAAGCAATTCGCGCGTACCTCAGTTGGTAACGGAAAGAGAGACCCCACAATGGCAACCAAGAAATCGACGTGGCGCGTTGGCTTCATGATTCCGAAAGAGCTGCTCGTACCGGAGAAGCACGTCATCACGAACCGCGCCGCATGGAGCATCACCCTGCGCCCGGTCATCGTCGGCAATCACCCGCGCGTCTACGACGAGCAGACCGAGAACCCCGGCAAGATCACGAACCCGAGCGACTCGTCCGGCGACTATCACGGTTTGTTCCTCAACGGCTTCGAGATCTACGCGTACGCGCAGCGCGAGGATAACGGCACCGCGAACATCTGGCATTACGAGTACCGCTTCGACGTCTTCAAGGTCGACCGCGACAACGTGCATCGACTGGCCAAGACGATCGCGACCATCGACCGCCGGATGGAAAAAATCGGCGAGCGCGACGGCATCGTGCGCGACTTCGTCGACTTCGTCCGTCGCATCGGCGAAGCGATCAAGGTCGAGACCTTCGTGCGCCCCACGACGGATCACGGCTGGAGCTACGCCGAGAATTCGCACGACTTCCTGACCACCGGACAGGGCCTCACGCACCTGTCGTACACCATCAGCAAGTGGAAGGCCTCGGTTGAAAATCCGCAGGCCGACCACGCCAGTGCATAGGAGGACTGCATGACACACGAGCAGGCCCGGACGATGCGCGCACTGCTGGAAGCCACGCGCCCGTACTTGCCAGTCGACCGCCATCCGGAATCGCTGGCGTCGCGCGTGACCGCCTTGCTCGCCGACGTCGACGCCGCCGAGGCACCGACGCCACGACAGGAACCATCGACCAACACGACCACGGGCCGCGCGGTGACGCGGCCCAACTGGGGGGAGTACACCGAGCCATGACCATCCAAGACGACCGCACACCGGACCAGAAAGCCACGCATCACGTGCTGGTACTCGGCACCGACTCGTTCCTGTCGGGCTGGGGCGGCGCGCGAGGCGGCGCGAGCTACGCCGCATGGGCCTGCACGCCGCAGGATGCCGACCGCGTCTACGCGTGGGTCAGCGGACGCAGCGACATGAAGCGCGTGCGTGTCGTCGGCAACGGCTATCGCCCCGGCCGCCACTGCGCCCACTTGCACATCTACGTCGTCGACGACGGCCATCGCGCCTTGGAGGCCTGAGCCCATGGACAACAAACAGCGGAAGGTCCACGGCCGCTTCGTCATCGTGCTCCACCGCGACGAGACCGGGCCCACCTATCTCGGCCAGCTTGATCTCGGACGGCAAGGGGTCCGGCGCCTTGACAATGCCATCCGCTACAAGACACGCGGACGCGCCCTCCGGATCGCCGCCGAGTACGGCGCCACCGTCGAACCCATCGCCTGAGGCGGAGCCACAACACGCGACTTGACTTCCTTACCTATATTTAGGTATACTTATCTGTGGGTAGGGAGCCCACGACGACCATGACGACCACCAACGAGCTGACTCTGACCGACTTTCTGACCACCCACGGCGTGACGATGTCCGTCGAGCGGACCGACCACAACCCGCACATGGACGACGCCGACCGCGACATGACGCACTGGAAGGTCACGCTGCACGCCGGACGCCGCCGGATGACGGTGGTGTTCTCGATGGGCTCCGGCTTTATGGGCAAGCGCCCCGAGCTGGCGGACGTCGTCGATACGCTCGCGTCGGACGCGGCAGGCCTCGAGAACGCGCCCGACTTCGAGCAGTGGGCCGCCGAGTACGGCTACGACACCGACAGCCGGACAGCGGAGCGCACGTGGAAAGCCACCACGCGTCAGTCCGAGCAACTCAAGCGCCTGCTCGGCGACGAAGCGTTCCAGACCCTGCTCTGGGAAACCGCGCGCCTGTAATCGAATTGTGACTGGGAGGACAACGTGAGCAACGCCAACACCAAGAAGATTGCCGACCTGAACGACCTCGCCCGCACCGCCATGGGCGTGGCCAGCACCCTCGTGCAGACCGCTGGCATCGCCACCCTCGACGGCTACGTGCAGTCTGCGATTCGCGAGAAGGTCGAGACCTTCGACGCCTTCACGCCCGACAACGACCCCTACGGGGAGCACGACTTCGGCGCCTTCGACCACGACGGCGTCGGCAAGGTGTTCTGGAAGATCGACTACTACAACCGCACGCTCGACGGCGGCAGCGAGGACCCGAGCGACCCCCGCGTGACTACGCGCGTCCTGACCATCATGCGCGCCGAAGAGTACTGAGCCATGACAATGAAGACGACACACACACCGGGACCGTGGCGCCTGCTTGGCACTCGAGGAAACGAACAGCGCACGATCGTTGCGGACAAAGGGTTCCCAGTACTTTCGTCGCTCGGACTTGAACAGTCCGACTACATTTCAGAAGCGCAAGCGGACGCCAACGCGCGCCTGATCGCCGCCGCCCCAGAGATGCACAACGAACTTCTCGGCACAGCAACAGCCTGCGAGCAATTCGCCACGAACCCAGATGTACCGAAACCAGTGCGAGATGCGATGTGGCAGACCGCTAAACAATCCCGCGCCTTGCTCGCGCGCATCGACGGAACCATCAGACGATGACCACGAAGAAGACCCCACCGCCGCCACCGACACGGTTCATTCCCGGCCGCGCCCGTGACAATCGACAACCGAATCACTGGTGTGTGTTCGATCGCCAGACGGGTGTCGGGTACGGCGCGGCCTTCACCGGCCTCACGGCGAAGCATGAGTGCCAAGCCCTGTGCGACGCACTGAACGCGCACCCTGACGTCTGGAGACTCACTTGAAAAAGACGCAGCCGTGTCCGCATCCCCCGCATCGCCTCTATACATGGTTCGCCTATGACGGCACGCTCGTCATTGCGTGCTGCCAGTGCGGCACCGTCCTGAAAGGAGCTGCATGAACCGCAACGCGCTCGTCGGCAAGACCGTCGCCCGCATACATCAATCGCGCTTCGAGATGACCTCCGGCAACAAAGTGTGGAGCCTCGATGCGATCGAATTCACCGATGGCAGCTTCCTGCAATTCGGCACCATCGAAGGCGAAGCCGATTACGGCACGATCGGGATCTACCCGGCCCGCCCACCTAAGAAGAGGACCACATGATTCTCCGAGGCGGCACCAAACCCGTTCCGTTCATCGCGTCGATTGACGCCACCATCGGCAAGGAATATCCGGCAGACGACCTCGTCGAGCAGCGAATCGCGAGAGCCCTCGACGACGTCGAGGGCGTCATCTACCTCGCGGACGGGTATTGGCGCGCTGTCCCGCTCTGGAACGAGACCACCGTGCAGCTTGAGGGCATCCGTCTGATCAACCCGGATCGTACGCGCGCGGAATGCGCCATCGTCGAACAGGCGATTGCGATTCTGCACCACTGGGAGTACCGCCCATGACGAATATCCTCGACCGCATTGAGTACTGGCACGTGAATCAAGACGGCCTCCCCATTCCGCAGATGGGGCCCATGAAAGAACGACTGGATTTTGTGCGGCCCACGCGTGACGGCAGCCTCCGCCATGTCGTCGTCACCTATGCCCGATACCGCACGGGAGTACCACCCGCATGGTTCGGTCCCTATGCCTCGAAGGCAGACGCCGAGCGCGCCATCAAACGGAGTCGTCTCGACCACGAAGCCGCACACGGCACATAAACACCCGATTTGACTTCTTACCTATCTTCAGGTATACTTATAATTCGGTAAGGAGCCGACCACGCATGACGACTGAGACCCGACACGCACAACCGAATCCGACGCCGCTGCCGACCGACCCGTTCGATCTCGCCTTGTCGAATCTGATTGGTTTGCCGAATGGCGCGCACACGCAACCCGCGATCAAACAGGCGCAAGACTTTTACGGCAACGTGACGCAGTACATCACGCAGACCGTGCGGCATGACAAAGGCGACACCGTCTTTCTGACGGTCGTCACTGCCAACGGGCAGCCCGGCCGCTTCATTCTGCCGCCGGAGATTCTCGCGTTGATTGACCGTCAGCGCGGCGCCGTCGCGACCACGGTCAAACGCCGCCATGGCAAACGCCTCGCGGCCGAGCGTAAAGCGGCCGGGCATGTCCCGAGCTTCACGCCCGAGCAGCGCGCCAAAGGCCTCGCCACGCGCAAGCGCAAGGCGGCCGCCCGCCAACGACGCGCCGCAAAGTGAAGTGATGGGGCTGCGGGGAGGGAGGTTGACAGCTTCCCTCCACGCGTGCGCCGGTAACAGGAGTCCGACAATATGGATCGCCACTATCGCCCCCTTGCCGTCATGGCCGGAATCGTCGCCCTCGTCACCGCGATATCGTTCGTGCCACGACTGTTCCAGCATCCCGCGCCCGCAGCGCCCCCGGCCACAACCGCCGACGCGGCCCTCAAGGAATTTTTCGAACGGCACGATAAGAACGAATCCCTATCCGATTTTTTAGCCGGGATCACCGCGCCGCCCGATCTCACCCCCGGCACCACTGCGCCGCCGAGTGTAACCGCCGATCCCTTTCCTGTCCTCGGCGTGACCGTCGAGGGGTACGCCGCCATCACCGACGGTATGTCATGGGAACGGGTCCGACACCTGCTCGGGAGCGGTGGCACGGAAATCAGCGACACCACAATCGGCGGCTTCCACACACAGCTCTTTGAATGGCGCGCCCGCAACGGCGGCGTGCTCATCGTCACGTTTCAACGCAACGAAGTCGTCTCCAAAGCACAGCGAGGACTCCCGTGAAAGGACTGCTCATCGGCAAGTTTCGCAATAACTGGCGCGGACGCATCGTGAGTATCTTCGAGGATACCGAGCGGCCCGACATGGTCTACACCGAAGGCCATCCGCTCGACCCGCGTCTCGACACGCCTGCCGTCGTCGAGACCCATGAACCGCGCGTCAATTACGTCACCTACATCGGTAGCTTCAACAAGATTTACAACTGAGGTTCGCATGCCCATCGCCTGTCTTCAGTGCTCGATGCGCGCCCTGCTCAATGGCGAGCCCGCACCCCTGTTCGACGAGCCACTCGCGGAACACCTGCGGCGCTGTCACCCCGACCCCGTCGCCACCAACCGCGAACGCGCCGAACTCGAACGACACGTGCGCGAGATGTTCCCCGAGTTCAGTCGGTGGAAGGAGAAGTAAAAACATGCCCCGCCATGACCCCCGACATCTCGACTCCTGTCAGTACCTCGCCGAGCAGTGGTTTTGCGCGGCGGATTGTCCGCTCCATCACGTCATCGACGTCGACACACGCCCACATCATTCCCGTGGCCCGTGGCGCGCCGAGAAGACCATCAAAGGGTGGTACGTGCGCCGCGAGCCGGGCTCGCTTGGGGAGGCGGCCATCGCCAAAGTGCTCAAACGCCCGGGCGGGCTCCTCGAGCGCGAGCGCGAAGCCGAAGCCAACGCCCGCCTCATCGCCCACGCCCCCGCCATGCGCGAGCTGCTGGCACTGCTCGTCCACCCCGACACCCCCAGTGCCGAATTCGCGGGGGTGAGTCCATGGTTGCGCGCCCGGTTAGACGAAGCCCGCGCCTTGCTGGACGCCTCAGGGTTTCCCTGAGGCGCGCCACGATGTGCACCCCATTTGGTGTGCACCGCCGGGCGCCACGAGACTGGTGGCCTCTCGATCGATTGGTATATCCTTCGCGCCAGACCAGATAGAATTTAACCGAGGCCTCCCCCGATGAAAGGAGTCGTTCACCGCAATGGCTGACCGTCGCCAAGAGGCCGTCAATGGCTTCGCACATCTCAAAGTCTTTTGTGGCGCGAGTACCATCGCGCATTACGTCGATCGCGCCAACGCGCCACTGGTGTGCGGGGATCAACGTTTGAGTTACGTCGACATCGCGCAGCGCACCGGGCTCCCGGCCGGACGCACGGCCCGGTTGATCTCGGAAGCGGCAGCGGGACACCGCGCCAAATCGCTCCGCGATCTCTATGACAAATCGAGCCCGTCCTCGCTCGCCGTGCATGGCTTTGGGTCGGGCTCGATCCTGATGCTGTTTCGGCTGTGGGAGTTTGAAGGCCTCGACGTCAACGCATGGGCCAAACAAGGCGACCATTGGCGTGATGGCTTCACGACGTGGGTCACCTACAAGAAGCGCGAACAGGACGCGGACACGCGCACGCACAAACAACCGGCGGGCGGCCCACGTGAGAAGGGCTATCGCAAACGCGCCCTGCGCGAGCAGAAACGCGCCGACCGTAAGGCGGGAATTAGCTAAATGCAGCTCCTCGAACGGTTACGTCGGCAGCTCGCGTATCACGAACAGGAAGCCGCCAAGTGGCGCCGCGCGATCGCGACCCTCACCGAAGTCACCGCCAATGGTCAACACACCGAGCTGTCGCCCGTGCACCGCCGGGCCCCCCGAGGGCTCCAACCCAAGAGCATTCCGTCCGCCATTCTCCGCGCCCTCGAGAGCGGTCCGGCCGACATCACGACCCTCGCGATGCGCGTGTCGAACATTCGCGCCAAACCCACCAATCGCGGCTCGATGCGCGTCGAAATCAACCGCATGGTGAAAAGCGGCCTCTTGACCCGCAGTGGCCCCACACGCTTCGGCGGCCTCGTCGCGCTCGTCCGTCCACCACGACCCCTTGCTGCAAAGGATCCCGGCCATGAAACTGATTGAACGCTTTCGCGCACGGTTGCACTTTCACGAAGGCGAAGCCACCCGCTATCGCGAGACCATCGCCCTGATTGAGCAGGAACTCGCCCCCCAACTGCAGTCCACCGTGCGACGCAAGATTAACGGCGCCCTCGCGCACCATCTCCGTACGAAGCCGACGACAGCGGCCCCGCCCCGCACGAAGCCGACACGCCCCCGCCGCACGCGCCGGAAGCACACCGGCCACGCCCATCACCCGCACCCGACCGGCTACGTCAAACATGCCGTCGGCAAGATGTCGATGACCGACGCGATTCTGAAAGCGCTCGGCGACGGCCCGATTGGCCAGACCGCCCTCGCGCCACTCGTCGACGACCTCCGAGGCACGCCAACCAATCGCAATTCACTCTTAGTGTCGTGTGCGAAGCTCGCCGCCGATGGGCAGCTCGCCCAAGGCGAGGGCAAAAAAGGCGTCTATGCGCTCCCGAAACACAAGGACCGCATCAAAGAGATCGAAGCACAGCTCAGCATGACCGGTCGTCCGTGAATCGTCGCGCAGACGGGCTCGCCCTCACGCGGGCCCGTCACCCCCCGACAAGCGTAAGACAATTAACCGGCGGGCCGTCGCCGACACCGAGCTGTCGCGTTGCTGTGCGAGCCGCACAATCCGTTCGTACTCACTCAGCGTGACGCGCATCGTAAGCGCAACCGTCGTTTCGCGCCGGTCAATCGGCGGACGCCCACCGAGCGATCCATACCGGGCCCATTTGGTGATTGTGTCGTCGTCCATCACCGTGCTCCGAAGATCAGCATCTGATATTGCTGCGGCGGAGTGTCCGTCGCGTTGCGCTCCATCCGATCGACCGCCATCACCAATGCGGCCGCGCCATCGATCCGCTCGGTACTGACTTTCTTCGAGAGTTTCAAGTTGCCCGCCGGGTCCTGTTCGACCGCAATGTTGCTGATGTTCCACCGCAACACCGGATGCCCGTCATGGCGCAATCGCTTCGAGAGGATCGCTTTCTCGAGCGCCTTGGTCGGCGCCGACAGACTGGCGAAGCCTTGCCGGATCGGCACGCACGTAAACCCGTCCTGCTCCTGTAAGCGCGTTACTAAATCCGTCGCATTCCACGGATCGAAGGCAATCTCGCGCACCTGAAATTCCGCCGCCCAGTCATGCAGCACCTGCCGCACCGCTTCGTAGTCGACGACGGCGCCGGGCGTGGCACTGAGATAGCCGTCGTGCGCCCACTGGTCATAGGGCACGCGATCCGTTTTCGAGCGCTCGCGAATCGTGTCGGCCGGAACAAAGAAGTGCGACAACACCTCAAAGTGGCCGTCGCCCTCCGGGAACACCGCCACGATCGCCGTCAGGTCTTTGGTGCTCGCCAAGTCCATCCCGACATAACACCGCCGCCCCTTGAGCGCTCGCCGAAATTCAGCGCGGGTCACGGCGCGCGGCCCTCCCCCAGACCTGCACCAGCACCCCGTCCGCATCCCGTCCGCGCAGTTCGATCTGATCGACCACGACACTCGTCGCCACTGCCGCGAATGGACAGCCCTGTTCTAACACCGCATTGAGCGCCCGCATGCCGTCCCGGTCCCGTGGCCGATCCCAGACGACCGCGTCGACGTGCAACAGGACCGACCAGCCCTCACGCATCCTCGTCTGGCTCCGTCGTAATCCGATACCGCGTAAACGGCGGCACGTGCGCGATGACGTCGATCGTGCCAATCTCGCCCCGGCGCATCCGATCCTTCAACAGGTCCAGCTCCACGTCGAGCGTGACGGGGTTGCTATGTAAGCTCTCAATCACAATCCCTCCCCCCTGCCGCGCGGGCCGATAGATACAAATCGTGTACGCCCAGCGGCCGTCTCTCACGGCACCGCCATGCCTACGCGGCCGCCGTTACACAACACGCGTCCCACGCCTCGACCGCGATCCACCGCGCCGCTTGCTCGGTCCACTGATTCAGGTAGAGCCGCCGGAACGTGTTCTCCTCCGCCGGAATCTGCCGCGCCCGCGCGCACGCGTTGCGCATCTCTTCAATCGAGCGGAAGTCGCCGAGAGCGGGATTCGCCGCCTGCCACACCGTCTCATTGGTCCAGTCGGCCTCGGCCGGGGCCTCAAACAGAATCGGCAGGAACGACGGATCCAACTCGGGATTCTCGAGCACCTTGCGCGCATGCGCGTACAGCTCCCAGAGAATCGAATGCCGGTCATACCCCGCCGTCGAGATCACCAGCATCATCGGGTGCGTCCGCGCCGACTGCGACGTGCGCAGCACATCCCACAACTCGCGATCGGGCGCCGCGTGCATCTCGTCATAGATGACGGCCGACGCATTGAAGCCGTGCTTGCTGTAGGCCTCGGCCGAGATGGCGCGATAGAAACTGCCCGACTGTTTGTGCACAATCCGTTTCTGCGAGTCGACGATCGCCACCATCTTGTCGAGTTCGGGATCGTTGCGAATCATCTGCGCCGCCACATTGAAGACGAGTGAGGCTTGCTCTTTGTCGGCCGCTGCTGAATACACTTCGCCGCCTTGCTCGTGATCGAAGAGCAGAAAATAGATTGCGAGC
>Ga0066395_10000066_pt1 | contig 35977 bp, 34 predicted proteins | sample PanSoiPlot1MoBio_FD_61218 | JGI IMG/M metagenome (GOLD analysis project Ga0066395, IMG submission 61218) | Tropical forest soil microbial communities from Panama analyzed to predict greenhouse gas emissions - Panama Soil Plot 1 MoBio | ecosystem: Environmental > Terrestrial > Soil > Tropical... | reverse complement strand
TACGACAAAACCGATGCCAGCTTCGCCGCCGCCATCTATCTCGTCGGCGCGTTGCTTGCTCTCAGATGAATGTCTACAGGCCCTAGTCTAGAAGAGCTTCATCCACAGGTTGCAGTGGTCCCAAATGTGCGAAATCAGTGCGCGAACGCTTCATTTAGGCTAAGCAGCCCACATAGGGGGTACATCTAGCGAGCAGCAGGGTTCGAGTGGGGCATACAACGCTGCACGCTTCGTAGGTCCTTCCCCTGCGGCTGCGGATTGTTGCTCCTGGACGGGACGTATCTGTGCCACCGCATCACCACCAAAAAGGCCGAGGTCCGCTTGCCGGCGGGCCTTGGTTGGGTACCCGCCTTCGGGGGCGGGCTTAGTAGTATTTTTGCACGTCGACCATTTTCTCCTCTTATTGACCTCTCAGAAGGCTCCATCCCCAAGATATAGCGGTCCATAATGTTCAATTTCGTTGCACGAGCGGTCCATTTGGGCTAAGCAGCGCGCATAGGGGCTACATCTAGCGTGCGGCTGGGTTCGAGTGGATGGCATACGATGCTGCGCGCCTCGTAGGTCCTTCCCTGCGGCTGCGGTGGTTGCTCCTCGATTTGGGGGGTGTCCATGCTACCGCAGCGCGAAATGGCCGTACCATATTCGATTCCCGATGTGCATTGCAGTGATCAGAAAGAGTTGCTGCAATTAAACTCAGCGATATCGACAAAAGAACAATATAGGAAGTATTACAGCTCCGGAGATTACGACAGGCGATATCCTCGCGCCAATCATTTTACCCTCGAAGCGATTCTTGAAGCGATTCATTCAAAGACTGCGCCAACGAACAAAATTTTGGACTTCGGGTGCGGCTCCGGTCGCTACACGGAACCACTGGCTCCCTACTGCAAAACCGTAGTGGCCTACGATCCTTGCCCGGAGGCGATTAATCTCCTAAAAAAGCGAAGTCAGCGAAATATCACGCCCTCACAGGATCTAGGGCACGTTTTGCATGCCGGTCCCTACGATATTGTTGTTTGCATCTTCGGCGTTTTGTCTCATATCCCGGAACGGCAAGCGCGTTTGGATACACTGCGATTTCTACACGAATGCCTTGCCCCTGATGGCTTGCTGCTCGTGAGTGTTCCCAATCGCCTGCGGCGCTTCTACAAGGAGCAGTGCGACTCGGCGTTCAAGCGGGGAGATTTTTCTGGCCGAATTGAATATCGCCGTCGCTGCGTGGGTCAATCGATGCCATACTACCTTTACACTGCGACGTCCTTGCGCGGTGAGCTGGAAGAATGCGGGTTCTCGGTAGATTCTATTAATGCAGAATCACTATTGCCGGAAAAGTGCCTTACCAATTCTGATAGTGTATTGGAACTTGAGAAGACGGTATTGAAGATAATCCCTTCCTGGTTGGGCTATGGGTTATTGGCGATTGCACGCAAGGGTTAGGCAAACGCAAATTGAAGGGCCGTTGTTCGAACCCCTAAGGTCAAAAAATTCATCTGAGAGCGCCTCCCCGTTCGCGCTGCCTTCCTGACGGTGATAACGCAAGAGTACGCCCAGTCGCTCGCGGCAGCGTCCGGGCCCAACAGATTGCTTTTGCTCTTCTTTCTAGCTATTATGGCAGTCTATGACATTTTTTTAACATCCACAGCACCGGCTGGTTCGATGCCGGACGGTGTCCGCATGATGCACTGCGCGGCAGATAGATTGCATGATTGTATTTATACAATCAAAGACTCTTAAAGGCCTCCCGTTGCGCCAATCCGTCCGCGCCACAATTGATCTGGCGAAATAGCAACGGGCCTTTGCTTCGAGGGAGATCCCCATGGCTGAGACCTGTGACGTTGCAGTTATCGGTCTTGGAGCCATGGGCGCGGCCACCCTTTACCACTTGGCACGCCGCGGTGCGAGAGCAATTGGGCTCGATCGCTTCTCTCCCCCGCACGGGTGCGGCTCGAGTCACGGTGAAACCCGCATTACACGGGAGGCCGTTGGCGAAGGAAGGGCTTACGTGCCTCTCGTCAGGCGGTCGCATGAGATTTGGCGTGAGCTCGAACGGGCGACGGGAAAGCGACTGTTGATGGAGTGCGGTTGCTTGATCATCGGACGTTCCGACGCGACGACCCGTCACCACCGCAAGCCAGGTTTCATAAAGACGACGATCGAACTGGCAAAGGAGTTCAGGATAACACACGAAGAGCTTGATGCCGGAATGATCGCTGTGAGGTTTCCGCAATTTGATGGGGTAGGCGAGGATGAAGCGGGGTATTTCGAACCCGGCGCCGGCTTTCTGCGCCCTGAAGAATGTATCGAGGTTCAACTCAGCGAAGCGGCGCGGATTGGCGGGGACAAACTTGTGTTGAAAAAGAATACCCGCGTCTGCGCTATTGCGCAGCATGGCAATACGGTGCGGGTGGACACCGAAGCGGGCGTTGTTGAGGCGTCGCGTGCAGTGGTATCGGCTGGTGCATGGACCGCTCATTTGCTCGGTGCCCCTTATGACGATCTTCTTACGGTGACGTGCCAAATGCTCTACTGGTTTAGGCCCGACGACCCTGCGCTCTACACCGATCCGCGCTGCCCAGCATTTATCCGTATGTGGGGTTCGAAAGATGACGAATATTTCTACGGACTGCCCACGCCAACGGACTCTATCGGGGTCAAGATTGCGACGGAGGATCTGTCGGCCAGGATCGATCCTGACGGGCTCGATTCCTGGAAGCCGAGTGAAAATGGGATCGATTTCTTCCACCGTCACCTCAAGGGACGCATGCGTGGTCTGAGTCCGCCAGCTTTCAAAGTCGTGCGTTGTCTATACACCAGCACACCTGATTCAAATTTCATAATCGACGTGCATCCAACTATGCCGAGTGTGTTAGTCATCTCGGCGTGCTCAGGTCATGGCTTCAAACACTCTGCCGCAATCGGAGAACTTGCGGCAATCGGCGATACTGACTCGCCTTTGCTGAAGCCTTTCCGCCTCCCCCAGATACCAGAACGAATGTCAGCGGAGGTTTCAGGTTGAAATCTGTGACCACCGCGTTTGCCTCGTGAATGGCGAAATGTCGTTCCTTTGCGCGTGCCATTGTTCCCCGAACAGCGGCCCTCACTTCTGCGTCTGTTTGAAATACCTCAAATCGGGCGGTGCCTGGTTTTTCTTGGCGGGCATCAAAAGCCCGTCTCCGCTCAGGAAATAATTTTCCTTGCCAATGGCGATCTGGCCGTTGCCCTCGCTGATGTAATATTCCGGCCAGTTTGCACGCGGATCGGGATTGCGCACGTATCGTTTGTCCACGGTCCACGGCCGCGTCAGAGCATGATCGATCGTGGTGATTTCGTCATGAAGGATATTTGGATCGATCTTGTCGTGGTAGATGCGCTCTTTGAAGATTGACTGATTATCGAAGTGCAGGGGCAGGCCGGCCTCATCGTAAGCGCGAGGCCCTTTGAAGCCGCGCGTCTCGACTTCGAGCACGTCGTAGCGGCCGTCGCCATCCTCATCGACCCACCGGCCGATGGAATATCCCGCGAAGGTCGGCTCGATTTCTGCAGGCCAGTCGCGTCCGTCGGTGAAGATGCGACGATAGTGGTCATACCAACCGATCAAAATATACGTGGTATGCGGTGTCACGACCAGTTCCAGTGGTCCAAATCCCATCATCATGTGCGGCATACCGGCGGCGCGGCCCAGCGTCGTAGGAAAATTGCCCAGTCCGCCGATCGCCTGATCCGCGATGCTGTCCTCCAGGACCTTTTGGTACTCCGGAGTCAGCGGAGCTTCCTGGCCGCGCCCCCACGGCTTGGTCTGATCGTGCGACGGCTGGGTGGGAAGCCGCACAGGGATCCGTATCCACTGACCTTTCCAATCGGGGTATTTCGAATCATCGGCCGCTTGTACGCCGCCGATGGTTCCCATCAACGCAGCGACGTATGCGAACAGCCTGGTCGAGCTTCGGAGCGACATCATCATCATCCCCTGCGTTGCCGGCCGCTGATGCGATGGATCCATGAGTTCAGGTGCGGGTACGAGTGAGGATACACGGCCCGAAAGCACACGCAAAGGTGCGCCGGGCTTGATCGCATCGCACCTCAGGGAACGACGAAAGAGCTTACTGCCCCCACACCCGCCGATACCGGCGTCCCAGCCCGGTCAGCACCTCATAGCCGACGGTGCCGCTCCATCCCGCTACATCGTCAACCGTGATGTCGCCGCCGATCAGGGTTGCGTACGCGCCGCGACGGACGGCATCCTCCGGCAGCCCGGTCACGTCGAACGTCATCAGGTCCATGGACATGCGCCCCACCATGGAGCAGCGCCGGCGGGCGATGATCGCAACGGCATCGGATTTCACGTCCGTTTTGGTCCCGGACTTGAGGCGCCCCTTGACGGCCCCTGGAGAACCGCCCGCAGCGCGCAAATAGCCATCCCCATAGCCGGCCGATACAACGGCCACCCGCGACGCCCGGGCAGCCGTCCAGGTTGCCCCATAGCCGACCGTCTCGCCCCGCGGCACCTCGCGCACCTGCACGATGCGAGCCCTGGCATTGACCACAGGCTCCATCAGGCTCGGTGCCGCGGGGGTAGGGTTAACGCCGAACAGCGCGGCGCCGGGGCGCACCATGTCGCAATGGGCGGCGGGGCCGAGGAAGATGCCGGACGAGTTGGCAAGCGACGTCGGGATGCCCCGGAACATGAAGCGCAAATCGCGGAATGCCGCGATCTGCCTGGCATTGAGAGGGTGGTTGGGGATCTCAGCACACGCAAGATGGCTCATGACGAGCGAAATGCCGTGGTCCGGCATCTTCACCCGTGCCGTAAATATCGGGGCTTCCCCCATCGTGAGGCCGAGCCGGTTCATGCCGGTATCGAAGTGAAGCGCCGCGCCGCCGCGCCAGAGGGTTGCTGCGCGGTAGGCGTCCCATTCGACGAACTCGGCGAGACTGCCGACAACCGGCCGCGCGTTGATCTCCGCAAAAATCGGCGCACTCCCGAGTGGAAGGCCGTTGAGCACGTAGATCGTGGCGTCGGGCGCCGCCGCGCGCGCCTGGCGCGCTTCCGCAAGATGCGCGACGAAGAAGGTGGTGCACCCGGCCTTGGCCAACGCGGTCACCACCATATCAATGCCGCAGCCATAGGCGTCGGCCTTGACGACCGCGGCGCAATCTGCGGGAACGACGCGTTGCGCCACCGCCTTCCAGTTCTTGACGATGGCGGCGAGATCGATGGTGAGGATGCCGCCAGTTTCAAGCTCGGCCGGCCCGGAGACACCGATCTGCCCGGGCTGAAGCGGCTCTGGGGCGGGCTTGGCAACCGGCGTAACGATCGGGGCCTTGGAGAGGAAGGGGTTGGCGACCGCCGCTTGACCTGTCGAAGCCTGGTCGAGCGGGGGCAAGCCGGACCGTGCTGCCACGGGTGTCCCCACGGGCGGGGCCGGCGGCGGGCTAAATCTCGCTCTGAAAATGCCGAACGCCAAGGGGCCTCTCCGAATCCACGGGCTGACCTGGTTGCAGGCTTACCATAAGGCGAGTGAAACGGGAGCGGATTTCTTGTGCTGCGACTGCACCGCGCAGGTGCCGAGGCGGCTTTCAGCGACGGGGCTGCGACGCCTTTCACAACCGCGCAATCGTGCTTATGATCGGGCGAACGACAAAATGGGAGGAAAATCGATATGTGCCGCCCGTCGCGACGAGCGTGCGGTCGCCTGTGTTCAGCGGCGTATACTGTACGCAGGATCACCCCCGGTCGCATGGTTCTCGCCGCCCTCGCGGTTTTCGCGCTAACCGTCCCCGGTTTTCTCGGCCCCACCGCCTACGCAGCCGAACGGCCGCCTGTCATGGGTCGCAACGGCGGGGTGTCGGCAGGCCACCCGCTGACCACGGCGGCGGCGTTTGAGATTCTGGCGCGCGGCGGCAATGCCTTTGATGCCGGCGTCGCGGCGCTGCTAGTCGGGGGTGTGGTGGAGCAGGATCTCTACAGCCTCGGCGGTGAAGCGCTCGTCCTCGTCTATCCGCGCAGCACCGGCAAGGTGGTTTCGGTGGTCGGGCAGGGCTGGGCGCCGCAGGGCGCCACCATCGACCGGTACGCGGCCCAGCACAAGAGTCTTGATGGCAAGGGGCTTGATCCGGCAGTCGTTCCGGGTGCGCTTCACGCCGCCCTGACCGTACTCGACCGGTGGGGCACCATGAGCTTCGAAACGGTGGCGGCGCGGGCAATCGAATATGCCGAACAGGGTTTTCCGCTGCGGCCCCGTACCGTGGCAGCGATCGCGCGGAACGCCCGGTTCATGCAGGATTGGCCGGACAATCAGCACTATTGGTTCAAGCCGGATGGCGTGATGTATCGGGCGGGCGAAACCATCCAGTTCCCGACACTCGCGCACACGCTCAACCGCATGGTCGAGGCCGAACGGGCGCACAAAAACGAGGGCCGTAGCGCCGGAATCGTGGCCGCGCGGGATCGCTTCTACAAGGGCGACATCGCAGAGGAGATGGCCGCTTTTCTGAAGCAAAAAGATGCGCCGTTCGAGCTTGCCGATTTTGCCGAGTTCTTCGCCCGCGTCGAGCAGCCGAGCGTCACGACCTACCGGGGCTACGAGGTCTACAAGCATTCCTTCGGCGGGCAGGGCCCGGCGCTGCTGCAGGCGCTCAACATTCTTGAGAATTTCGATCTGCGATCGATGAAGCGCAATAGCCCCGAATATCTGCACACCGTCGTCGAGGCGCTCAAGCTCGCCTTTGCGGATCGCGACACCTACTACGCCGATCCGGCTTTCGTACGCGTTCCGGGCGAGGGCTTGCTGTCGAAGGCCTACGCCAAGGAGCGCTCAAAGCTGATCGATCCGGAACACGCATCGCATGCCTTCGTGGCCGGCAATCCACTGCTGTTTGATGGCCAGGTGAAGGATTGGGCTTACTGGGTCGCGAACATCAGAGATGCCGGCAAGCCCACGGGGCCGTTGCCAGACCCTGAGCCGGTCTCCGGGGCGGCCAAGGACACCACCCACGTCGCCATCATCGACCATGAGGGCAATATCTTCGACGCAACCCCGAGTGGCGGCTGGATCGGCGGTGCCGTCATTCTCGGCAACACCGGGATCGGCATGAGCGTGCGCGGCGAGCAGTTCTGGCTCGACAAGAGCCGCGCCGCCCAGCTGCGCCCCCGCGCGCGTCCGCGTTACACGCTCACGCCGAGCATCGTATTGCGCGACGGTCAGCCCTTCATGGCGATCGGCTCTCCCGGCGGCGACAACCAGGAGCAGACCATCCTGCAGGCGTTTCTCGACATCGTGGAGTTCTGGCCCGACTGGTACCCGAACCTGCACGAGGCATTCGAGTGGCCGCGCGTTCAGACCCTGCATTTCTACGGCTCGTTCTGGCCGCACAATTCGGGTTTCAACAGGCTCAATCTTGAAGCCAACATTCCGGACGCCGTCTATAACGACCTGCAGGCACGCGGCCACGATGTCGCCCGCATAAAAGCCTTCGGCATGAACGGATGCGCCACCGCGGTGCTGATCGATCCGGCCACCGGCAACCGCGTTGCCGGCGCCGACAGGCGACGTGAGTGCTACGCGATGGCGTATTAGAAGCGCGCGCCATGAGCCTAAATCGCATGACGTAGGCTTTGCGCTATTTTACCTCTCCCCTTTTGGGGAGAGGTCGGATTACGAGCGCAGCGAGTAATCCGGGGGTGAGGGGTTCTCGCACTCTGCATAGTCCGAGCACCCCTCACCCACCGTCTCGCGGAGCGTGTCATCGGGCCGGCCGGAGGCCGGACCCGTTGGCTCGCCGTCGGCCTCTCCCCGATGGGGAGAGGTTAAGACCATGCGTCAACTTCAGCAGAATTCGCTCTAATCGGAGCAGGGGCTGCCATGAAACTTGCTCGTCGCCATTTCCTGCAAATTGCTGGGGCCGCAGCTTTCGCTCCCGCCTTTCCACAATCAGCACCCGCGCTCGATTATCCGACGCGGCCGGTGCGCCTGATCGTCGGCTACGCACCAGGGGGCGCCACCGACATTCTTGCGCGCCTGTTCGGCCAGTGGTTATCGGATCGTCTCGGTCAGCCGTTCATCATCGAGAACCGGACGGGCGCTGCCAACAATATCGCCACCGATGCTGTGGCGAATGCGGCGGCCGACGGCTACACGCTCCTCCTGGTCAATCCCGCCAACGCCATCAATGCGACGCTTTACGATAATCTCAATTTCAATTTTCTCCGCGATATTGCTCCGGTCGCCGGCATTATCCGGGTGCCTAACGTTATGGAGGTCAATCCGGCGGTACCGGCCACGACAGTTCCGGAATTCATTGCTTATGCCAAGGCCAATCCGAACAAGATCAACATGGGCTCGGGCGGCAGCGGAACCTCGGTCCACGTATCGGGCGAGTTGTTCAAGATGATGACGGGGGTCCAAATGGTTCACGTGCCCTATCGCGGCGCAGCTCCCGCCGTTGCGGATCTGATCGGCGGACAGGTCCAGGTCGTGTTCGACAATCTCCCGGGCTCGATCGCCTACATCAGGGCCGGCAGGCTTCGCGCATTGGCGGTGACGACGACGACTCGTTCGGAGGCGCTGCCCGACGTCCCGACGATTGCGGATTTCGTGCCGGGCTACGAAGCGAGCGCGTGGTTCGGGGTTGGCGCACCGAAGAACACCCCGGCGGAAATCGTCGACAAGCTGAACAGGGAAATCAACGCGGGGCTCGCGGATCCCCGGTTGAGATCGCGGCTTACCGACCTGGGCGGCGCGACCATTGCGGGTTCGCCTGCCGACTTCGGCAGAACGCTGGCCTCCGAAACCGAAAAATGGGCCAAGGTCGTCAAGTTTTCAGGCGCCAAGCCGGAGTGACGCGGGACGCCCGCGGCCTGTCACAGCAGCCCGTCGTGCGCGCCGAATGCACGCTAATGCCGGGGATACTTACTGAAATCCGTCTAATTCAAACGCGAGCTAGGCCTGTTGGCGAAGTGCTCAGCTTCGGCTCGCCATTGCTCGATCTCGACACGAAGCGCGGTAACGCCCGCGGCAATATCGGCTGGAGGCAATTGGTCTGTTGTGGTCGCCGCATCGGCAGTATCCTTGTCGAGATCTTCCAGCGTGCGGTCGCAAAGACGTATGATCCTCAGCGCCGTCTTGATTGGTATCGTGTCGCCATACACGCGCACGCTCGCCCGCATCTCGGCGATGGTCGCCCGGGTAACCGCGAGTGGATCGCGTTTCGTCATCATCAAAGCAGCGTAGCAGATTGCAATGTGCCGGCCTATGGTGCCCCGTCACCCGCGGCCCCTCAGCCCCTTATACACGGGCGGGCCGTGGTCGCGCTGCAACGCAGCGCTCCCGTCCGGTCGCGAATTCAGTCCGCCAATGCCCGGCGTCCTGTTTGAGTGATCTTGACAAGACCGACGTCGATTATGCGCCCATCGGCTCGCACGACTTCATCAGGTGTTACGGTTGCGAGGCCGGCGCGAACCAGGGCGGTGATCGTCTTGCGCGTGAAGCCGTAGCGGAGGAGAAGTGCCATCGTTGCACCACCCGGGCTGCTTGCGAGCATAACAAGCGCGCGGCGTTCGTCAGCACTAAGAAGCCAGCTTCGAGCCATGCCATCGGGCGCCGACTGCAAGGAATGGCAGCAATCAAGCCTGCGACGCAGCTTTGTCAGACGGGTGATCTGCGCGTTGGTACCCAGTGTGCGGGCCACCCAGGGTTATGCAAGGCTCGGGAAGCCCTTGACCTGAACATGGACATGTCATGCGACAGGCTGACTGAACCGATAACACAACGAGCGTCTAAGGGATCCTGCACGTCAATCTAGAATTTTTCCAAGTTAATGTCAGGCACACGTTAGACCAGCCGGCATAAAATACCCTGCCGATGGCACTCAGCCCCGAACAATATCGCGCCCTAAAAATGATCGCCGATGGCGGACAGAACGGATGCACCGAGCATGCGCTGGCTGCGCAAGGCTTCGAGATAAACATGGTTGCCAGCCTGATCCGTGACGGCCTTGCGACGGTATGGCCGCAGCGCATACGGGTTGGCCGCGGAGTGATCGATGTTGCCCGCATAGGCATCACAGACGGGGGGCGCCAGGTGCTGGCAAATTGAAACGGCACTTGGCGCCTTGGCGGTGGCCTATATCGGTCGGCAATCGCCCGCTTCCTTTATCCCCGGTGGGCGACGGGGCCCGGTGCAGGCGCGCCTCCGCTCGCCGCACCGGGCTTTGCGTTCGTGCCCTCCGGGAAGGGGGATAGGTGACGACGGTTCCGGCGCGCCCTTTTCACGATCGCCCCTAGCTTCGCGAGATCAGAGGCGACGAACCGACGGAAATGTGATGCCGCTTGGCGCGGTCGCAAGGCTGCCGGTTTAATTCAAACGTGAGATAGGGGCGCTTGTTGCCGGTTTGGCGATGTGCGCAGCTTCGGTCGGGCATTGCTTGATATCGGATTGAAGCGCGGCAATTTTTTTGAAGCATCAGCGAGAGGCAACTTGTTTGCTGCGACGGCCGTATCGGAAACATCTTAACCAAAAGAATGTGGCAGATTGCTATGCGTCGGCTTATGGTATCGCATCGCTCGTGCCCCCCTACCACCCCCCCATCCACGGGCGACTGTCCGGCCGGCGGACTTGAGTGGTCCGCCGGCCGCGGCGCTTCTAGTCCATGCGCGGCTCCTTCATCTTCGGGGACAGCCGGAGCACACCCCGGGTCACTGCGAGGGGCATCGCCTCGACGATCTTTTTCTTCGAATCGCCGTGGAGCGGATAACGGTACAATTTTTACGCGAGTCACTACCGGCTAGGCTCGCCGCGCTTGCACACGATTGCCCGCTATTTTAGGTGTGAAATTTTTCCAGGTTCCGTAACTCGGGTTATAGGTATCGTGCGTGACAACGGTTTCTGCTGATGAACTTGCTCGCCTTTTTGAAGTGACGCCGCACTATCTCCGGCAGTTAGCGCAAACCCGCATAATTCCGGCACAGAGCGAGCCCGGAAAGTACGATCTCGACGGGTCGACTGCGTCGGGCATCTCGCACGGCAAGGAAACTGCCGCACTGACCCATGAGGGGGCGTGTCTGGCATGCGGGAAGGCGGATACCGCCGAAGCCAAGCGCGATGCGTTGCGGGCTGAACTTGCCGGGCGCTCGAACGACGCGGCCGCTCTGGATAGGCCGATCTTATCGAGGGGATAGAGCTGACGCCTGATGTTTGGGATTCTCCGATGTTTTTCCCTTGCCGCGATTCATGCGAGCGCGACAAAAAGAACGGTCACGATCGCAACATTGACGATCGTGAGGAGCACCCATTTGGTGACTGGTCTCACGTTGGATTCTCCGACGGTTTTCGAGTCGGTGCGCCAGCGCACCGCGAGCCAGTCCATGTAGGGCCGGCCTGCGGCGCGCTAGGCTCTGGCTGCGGTTTTCAGCTTTGCATTTCGGCGGCGGAATTCCCACCCGGGCGCATCGGTGTATCCTGGCAATCGCCGGATGGCCCGCGCGCGGATCGCATCAATGATTGTATAGGCGAGCGATTGCCAGTAATCGCCGGTTTCACAGGCTTGATAATCGAAGCAATCGCACGCCTTGAGAATAGACAAGGCGGTCAACGGTTGAGTCCATGGCCGGAATTTATAGTTTTCCGCGTTCTCGGCGCAGAGAGGGCCATAATCGGGATAGCGATAACGAACACTGCGCTCGTTTTCCGTCAAGAGATGACGACCGATCTCTGTGACATTCTCTTTGGTAATTCGAACGCAGATATTGTTTGTGACGTAAGAAACGGGGCGATTGCGCCGCGAATCCAACGCGAAAGTTAAGAGCGCGTCTATGTGGTCATGGCCTACGATGAAAGCCGACATGGTTTTAGACGCCCAATGTTTTGATAAGGCGCACAGGCGCCCCGTGAGCCAGCGCGCGCGGCGCTGGCCTGCGGCGTCATGCCCTGCCGGTGCCGCGCTGGTTCGCGAAGCAGCTGTGGTGCACAGGCATGCCGTGACGCGCAATCCGCGGACGGGCAGATTCCCTGCGGACGCTCACTTGGGCATTGATGTGTGTGAGGGCTTGTTATTTTCTGCCAAATAATTGTCCGCACGCGCCAGTCGGAGTGACTTTTCCCCGTTCGTTAGTTTTGCGCGCTCTCTGCGGTTCGTTGCGGGTCTCGCGGAACCCGCGGTTGAGATCGCGCTTACGGACCGCGGCGGCGTGGCCATTGCGGGTTCGCCTGCTGACTTTGGCAGACTGCTGCCTCCGAAACCGAAAAAACGGGCCAAGGTCGTCAAGTTCTCCGGCGCCAAGCCTGAGTGACGCGCGACGCGCGCGGCCAGCATGGCATCGGGCGTAGGACGGATTGGTTAGCGAAAGCGTAATCCGCCGATCCGCAGCGCAATACGCTATTGCGCCCTGTCCTGGAGCCCTGCTTATCGGCCGTCACAGCAGCCCGCCGTGCGCGCCGAGCACGCTGGCGCCGACGGTAAGGGCAGAGACGACCAGCGCGACGGCGTGGAGTCGCGTCGCGAGCGCGAAGGCGCGATCCTTGTGCCGAAGCGCAAAGTCATGGAAAAGACGATGGATCACGAGCGGCTCCAGCACGTAGATCATCAATGCGAATACGCCCCATACGGCGACCATCAGGTGCAGCCACCAGAAAGACGCATGCTGGAAACGGCTCCACGCATCGAGCCGGTCGAGCATGTAGGCGCCTGATAGACCCGCGAGCAGAACCGAAACGCGGACCTGTGACGCAAAGCGCCCTTCGAATTCTTCGAACGCCGCCACCGCGTCCCTCGCATCGGGCATCCTCCTCGCGCGAGGCAGCACAATGGTCGTCACGGCGGCCACGCCGCCGATCCAATGAACCAACGCAAGGACGTGGATTGTGCGCGCCAGCGCCAAGTCGTCGATCGTCATCCTCTATCGTGATCGCTCCCTACGATATTCGTGCCGGCATGTGATCCTCTTCGGCCAGATCGGAGAACCGCGTCACATCGGCCTTGAACTGCAACGGCACGGTGCCGGTCGGGCCATGGCGTTGCTTGCCGATGATGACCTCGGCGCGGCCGTGAACGGCTTCCATTTCGGTCTGCCACTTGAAGTACTCTTCGGTGCCCGGACGCGGCTCTTTGTTCTTCAGGTAGTATTCCTCGCGAAATACGAACATCACCACGTCGGCGTCCTGCTCAATCGAGCCGGATTCGCGGAGGTCTGAGAGCTGCGGGCGCTTGTCGTCGCGGCTTTCGACGGCGCGCGAGAGCTGCGACAACGCCAGGACCGGAATATTGAGTTCCTTGGCCAGCGCCTTGAGGGCCGTGGTGATCTCCGTCACCTCCTGCACGCGGCCTTCCAGTGCCCGGCGGGTCGATCCCTGCAGGAGCTGGATGTAGTCGATCACCAGAAGGTCGAGGCCGCGCTGACGCTTGAGGCGGCGCGCCCGCGCCGCCAACTGGGCGATCGAAAGGCCGCCGGTCTCATCGATATAAAGCGGCATCCGTTCCATCTCGCGGGCGGTCTCGGCGATGCGGTCGAAATCCGAGGGGGAGATCTCCCCGCGCCGGATGCGATAGGAGGCGATTTCGGTTTGCTCCGCAATGATGCGGGTTGCGAGTTGTTCCGCCGACATTTCGAGGGAGAAGAATCCGACGATGCCGCCATTGGTCGATTCGATCTGCCCATCGGCGCGTACGTTGCCCTCCCAGGCCCTTGCCACGTTATAGGCGAGATTGGTGGCGAGCGCGGTCTTGCCCATGCCCGGGCGGCCGGCCAGGATGATGAGGTCGGATTTCTGCAAGCCACCCATCATGCGATCCAGGTCCTTAAGGCCGGTAGCAAGTCCCGACAGCCTTCCATCACGTTGGTAAGCATGCGCCGCCATCTCGACCGCGGTGGTGAGCGCCTGGGCGAAGCGCTGGAACCCGCCGTCGTAGCGGCCGGTCTCCGCAAGCTCGTAGAGACTGCGTTCCGCATGCTCGATCTGATCCTGCGGTCGCTCGTCGACCGGAGCGTCGTAGGCAGCATTGACCATCTCCTCGCCGATCACGATCAGCGAACGGCGAATGGCAAGGTCGTAGATGGTGCGTCCGTAGTCCGACGCGTTGATGACGGTCGTGGCTTCCGCAGCGAGGCGGGCGAGATATTGGCTTGCCGTCAGTCCGGCAACGTCGAGATCGGACGGCAGGAACGTCTTCAGCGTGATCGGGGTTGCGGCCTTGCCTACACGCACCAGGCTTGCGGCGATTTCGTACAGCTTCTGGTGGATCGGTTCAAAGAAATGCCGCGGCTCAAGAAAATCCGAGACCCGGTAGAAAGCCTCGTTGTTCACCAAGATGGCGCCGAGCAGCGCCTGTTCCAGTTCGATGTTGTGCGGAGCGGTGCGATAGGGGGGCGCCGAGGGCGAAGAGTTCGCCACCTGCCTGCGTGCAGTCGATTCGAGCGCCATGGCGTCCCGCGCTTTGGTTTGACATTCAATGGCTGCACAAGGGAACAAGGTTCAATCGAAGCGTGCTGCCTGTGCGCCACGAATCATCGATGCGCGACGACTCAGCTTAACAGAAGGCTCTAACGCTTCGAACCGCAATAAGGCACAACCACCGTGCGTTTGGGAACGGGCGATTTTGTTTTTCCGCCTTATCACCAGCCGAAAATTTTATTGTCGGTTCGGCGAGAGCAGGGACTTGACGGCGTCGCCGCAACGGCGGCACGCACATGCGCTCACTCGCCCGCGAGTCGCAGCGGCGTGCGCCGACCGGCTTCGCGCCCGCGCAGGCGCGCTTCGGTCTTCGAAATGTAATCGCGGGTGATCGGTACCGAACCTTGGCGTTTGGCCAGTTGGATCTGGAACACCATCATGTCCTGGCGCCGGAACGCCGTTTCCGCACAGGCAAGATAGAATTCCCACATCCGCACGAATCGTGCATCGTAGAGACGCGCCACCTCGTCGCGATGGGCGAGGAAACGGTCGCGCCACGCCTTGAGGGTTTCCGCGTAGTGCAGCCGCAGGATCTCAATATCGGTGATCAGGAGACCGGCGCGCTCGATCGCAGGCATTATCTCGGACAGCGCTGGAATATAGCCCCCCGGGAAGATATACTTTGCAATCCATGCGTTGGTGTAGCTCGGTCCGGTCGATCGGCCGATCGAATGCAGCATCATCACGCCATCGTCGGCGAGAATACCGGCGCATTTGGTGAAGAACGCATCGTAGAAATTGACGCCGACATGTTCGAACATGCCGACCGAGACAATGCGGTCGAAGGTGCCGGTAACATCGCGATAATCGAGCGCATCGAATGTGGCACGGTCGGTCAATTCACGTTCTTTCGCGCGCTGACGGGCGCTGGCGAGTTGCTCCTGTGAAAGCGTAATGCCGGTAACCTCGGCGCCGCAGACCTCGGCGGCATAGAGCGCAAGCCCGCCCCAACCGCACCCGATGTCAAGCAGCCGATGTCCTTTTTCGAGGAGCAGCTTCGCCGCCAGGTGCCGCTTCTTGGCTAACTGAGCATCATCAAGGCTATCCTGCGGCGCTTCGAAATACGCACAGCTGTACTGGCGGTCTGAATCGAGGAAGAGCGAGTAGAGGCGGCTGTCCAGGTCGTAGTGACGTGCAACGTTGCGTCGCGACCGCGCACGCAGATTGAATTGCTTGATCCTTCGCCAAACGAATCGCGTGATCGCGATCGGCGCAGACCAAGGCGTCCAAGCCGACTTACCGGCCACCAGATCGACAAACTCGGCGATCGACCCGCGATCGACCACAAAGGTGCCGTCCATATAGGCTTCACCCAGCTTGAGGTCAGGATCGAATAACACCGCCCGCTGGGCACTTGTTGAGGTGAAGCGCACTGCAATCGGCGGGCCGCTGCCATCGCCGAACGAAAATATTGCTCCTCGGGCTGTCGCCACCTGCAGATTGCCGCGAGAAACATGCGCCAATGCCAAACGCAGAACCCAGTCCATACCCGATCTCGACACGCCCCCCCACCGGTCGGACACATCCATTACTCAGGCCTATGATGCCTCCTCCCTCAATCGACTCGGAAACAGGTCCCGGCCTTTCCAACGTCGATCATGCTGTCTGAGTCCGCAACCCGCCACTGCCTTGCGAGTTCAGTGAGGCAAATCACACCCCTTGCGGTCCGTTTCGTAGAGCTGATCCTCCGGTTTTCCATCCAACGCCTGATTCGATCCAGCGTTCCGTTTCAACGCCTGATTTATGTTGTAACAATGATCAGCCATTCCGGCAATCCGGATGCGCACATCCAGAGTAGTGCCGCATGACCACTGATTCCAGTTATTGCTGTCCGAATAGCAGGGGCCCTGCAGCGGAAAGGAATGGAATTTGGCCAAATCGTGAAATAGAGGGCTCGTGGCCGGTTGAAGAATAATCTCGCGCGGCTGGCTGAATGGGTTAAAAGAAGACGGGGTAGCGTATCAACCAGGGTGGCAGGCGGTGAACAAGATCTCGATTTCGTTTCTAGGATGCGTGATGGCGTACGCAAGCGTCCCGGCGCTTGCACAGGATTTCACCGCCGGCAAGACGCCAGCGCAGTTGTTCAACTCGGATTGCGCCGAGTGCCACCACTCGCCAGCAGGTCTTGCCAGGAACCGCGACGTGCGGACGCTCGCCGGTTTTCTGCGCGAGCATTACACGACCAAATCCGAGACGGCGGGTGCCCTTGCCGTCTATGTGTCCGGGTTTGCGGGTGATGCTGCGGTTGCGCGCCAACGCGGTGCTGGCGCAGCCGAGCCGGCAAACACTCCCAGCGAGCGGTCCCGGACTGATCGGCGCAACCGGAGCGAGGCGGCGGGGACCGGAGAGGATGCGCACGCGAATGCACGACCCGTCGACGAGCCGGCGGGGCGACGTCGGCGCGCCACCAACCTGTCCGGCGAGGGCGAAAAACGACGAGGAGCTGGTGAGGAGGACGTGCTGCGGCCCCCCGGCGCGATCCTGACGACACCGGCGGCTGATGCCGGGTCTCCTGACTCTACTGCGAAGATAAATACTGTTGGCGAACGGCCCCAGACTGATCGGCGCCCCCGGAGCGACAGCGAGGTGGCGGGGACCGGAGAGGATGCCCGCCCCAACGCAAGACCCGCTGAAGACCCGGCCGGGCGACGTCGGCGCACCACCAATCTCCCAAGCGACAACGAAAAGCGACGGGCGCGCAGTGACGGCGACATGCCTCGGTCGCTCGGTGTAATAATACCGTCTACCGCGAGATCGCGTGCGCCGGCGGCAGATGCGGCAGATAGCGCGACTCCCGATGCTGTTGCACCAGTAAGCGCCGCCGGCGAGCGGTCCCGGACTGTTCGGCGCCCCCGGAGCGACAGCGAGGTGGCGGGGACCGGAGAGGATGCCCGCCCCAACGCAAGACCCGCTGAGGACCCGGCCGGACGACGCCGGCGGATCACCGGCCTTCCGGGCGACGGTGAAAAGCGAAGGGCGCGCAGTGACAGCGACGTGCCGCGGCCGCCCGCCAACCTTGCGACCGCGCCGGCTGCCGTGAAATTGAACACGCCGACGGGAGATCGGACCGCGGGAGACACTACTGCCCCGATTTCGCGTTTGCGTTCCTATCTGTCGTCGGGGCTCGGCCTTGAAAGCACGATTGCCGAAGCCGCAAAGATGGGGACGCCTAAGGCCCGCAAGCGCCGCAATCATAGCGAGAACGCCGAGACTCACACGCCGGATGAGAAGGCAACGGGCGGGACAGTCGCCGACGCGCCGGCGACCGGTGTTCCGTCAGCCACCATCAATGCAAGCACCCCTGCGCAACCGCGTGAACGCGATTCCTCGCCGGATTCGGCAGCGGCCACTCCGACGGCCGCCCCACGTGCGGAGCCCTAGGTCGATCGCTTCAGCCGATCTGATAAGGATTGGAGTATCGACCAAGTCATTAATGTCGGAGTGGCCGCACAAGCGGCGTCCTCCCACATGGCCCGCTGGTAGGGGCGACCCTTGTGGTCGCCCCATTCGTCGCATCCGGGCAACGGGGCGACCACAAGGGTCGCCCCTACATCATCCTTCTGTCGGAACGAGCCCATTGGGGAACGCTCATTCCGGCTTGGTTCCGGGCGTCGTTTCTGCCCCCTCTTTGATGTTCTCCGGGTTTTCGAAGAAATCCTCAGCCGCAGCCGCTTCGCCGGTTGCCATCACCAGCCGTTCGTCGCGCGGCGCAATTACGTTCTCGCCGCGCGCGATACGCTCGGCCTCGTCGGCGCTGCGGGCGACATTGATGGTGATCGACACTTCGATCTCGGGATGCAGGGCCACGGGCACTCTGTGGAGCCCTATACTCTTGATCGGCGTGTGAAGCGCGATCTGGCTGCGCGATACCGTAAATCCACCGTCCGTCAGGATCGTCACGATGTCGCGCGGCGACACCGAGCCATAGAGCTGGCCAGTTTCAGAGGCCTGACGGATGACGATGAAGCTCTGGCCGTCGAGCTTGGCTCCGATCTTGTCGGCATCGCCCTTGAGCTGAAGATTGCGTGCCTCCAGTTGGCTCTTCATAGTCTCGAACTTGGCGCGATTGTCTTTGGTGGCACGCAGCGCCTTGCCCTGCGGCAAGAGGAAATTGCGCGCGAAGCCGTCCTTGACGCGCACGATCTCTCCCATCTGGCCGAGCTTGGCCACGCGTTCCAGCAGAATGATTTCCATCTTGGTTCTCCTTCGGGTGTCGGTTCACATTGATTGACCGTGACATCGGTATCGCTTCAGGTCTTCGGCGCCGCGGGGGGGCCGCGCCGGGAAATCCGTGCGCGCAGGCCGAATAATGTTTCAGCGACGCCGATGAGCGCCATGATCACGACCGGCCAGACCAGCCAGATCAACAGGATGACGGTCCCGTAGATACCGGACAGCACGGCGGCCCGGCCGCGTATGTGGCGCGTAATGGTGTGCAGTACGGCAAAGCCGACCATGGCGAATGCCACTGTGAGGGTCGCCGTGCACAGGCTCGCGACGAGGCCTGCCAACCCGGGCAGGAACGAGCCAACGAGCAGCGCACCGAACGAAGCTGCGGCAAGTGGCGGAAAGGATAGCGCGGTGAGATCGGGCCACGGCCGTCGGAGCCGGCCGGACAGCTTCACGACCCGGCCGGCAAGCCACAGGTTGCCGGTCTGGGTCGTGGCAGCGATGACAGCTGCTGCCGGCGGCAGCACCGCTGCGAGCATGTCGATCACGCCATCGGTGTCGCGAATGCCGGGAAATCGGAGTGGGGTGTCTGCAGCCACATCAGTCTGCAGGCGAAGGACCTGCTCAAGCGCACCCTTCAGACCATTCCTAATGGTCGCCTGGTCGTCACCGAAGGTGGCCAGCGCGCTGACAATGACGGCCGCGCCGAGCATCGCCGCCCACAGCACCAGGCGGCCCGGGGGATACCATTCCATGCGTGCGGCTCCGCCCTTCGCGATCGGGCGGCCGAGCAACGCCAGATAACCGAGCCACCATGCCGGCACTCCAATGGAGGTCAGGAAGGTCCCAAAAAAGAATATCCCGAAAGTGCCGCCGAGCATCGCGGCCGCCACCACGGCCGCTACGAGGGCTGCCCAATGACTCCAGCCCAGGGCCACGATCATGATCGGCAACGGTGCGAGATAGAACAGGATGACCGACAATCCGGCGCCGGTTACCGAGGCGAACAGCAGCGCCGCCGTGGCGCCAGCCCCAATCCCTATTAGTACGACCTGCGTCATTATCAAGCTGTCCCGCTCATGGAGCGGTTAGAGACGGATCGGGGGCCGCCCCAACCAGAGGTCAGTAATCAGAGGTCAGTAACCAGAAACAGAACGAGCCCTTGCGATCCTGATTACTGATTGCCGATTAGTGACTATTGAATCACGTACGGCAACAGCCCGAGAAAGCGTGCGCGCTTGATGGCGCGTGCTAGCTCGCGCTGCTTGAGTGCCGATACCGCTGTGATGCGGCTCGGCACGATCTTGCCGCGCTCGGAAATATATCGCTGCAACAGGCGCACATCCTTGTAGTCGATCTTCGGCGCGTTGGCGCCGGAAAACGGACATGTCTTGCGCCGGCGGAAGAAGGGACGGCGTGCGCCGCCTCCAAAATCACGACCGCCGGATCCACCTTCGAAGCTCATAGCGTCAATGCTCCGTCATTTCGATATCATCGCTGTCACTGCGGTCCTCGCGAGAACCGCGCGAGCCGTCCCGATCGCGCCGGCGCTCGCCACGGCGTTCGTCGCGATCGCGGTCGCGATCAACCTTGCGCATCATGGCCGAAGGGCCGGTTTCAAGCTCATCTACCCGCACCGTCATCGCGCGCAGCACATCTTCGTTAATATGTTGCTGCCGCTCGACTTCGCCGATGGCGGCTGGAGGCGCGTCTACGTTCAGGAGCGTGAAATGCGCTTTGCGGTTCTTGCGGATGCGATAGGTGAGGGACTTGACGCCCCAATATTCCACCTTTGGAACGCTGCCGCCCATTTGCTCAATGATGCCCTTATAATGCGCAGTCAGCTCATCGACCTGCTGCTGCGACAAATCCTGCCGCGCCAGATACACGTGCTCGTACAATGGCATGCGAATGCCTCTCCGCGGTTTGCGCCGATCCGGCGCCAAGCCCCTCGTGCCTTTCGGGAAAGGCTCGAAAGCTTAAGAAGGCGGGAACACGGGACGTCGGACCATAAGGTCCTGCCGATGTCCTTGCGAGCCAAAAGCCTACTTGAGGCCTATGGTCAAGGATAACGGCCGTCCGTTCAACTCCCGGCCAGGATCGAGCGGAAGCCGGCGTTATAGAGGCTTTGGGCCGGAAAGCAACTCGAAAAAACGCGGGCGGGGAATGATCGCCCTAACGGCATGCCGGGCGCCTTCCGCCGGCCCTTAAGGCTGCGGGGGTCGATTTTGCCGGTCCGGGTGCCTCCCACTTGACATCGGCCTGACCGGCGGTGTCTTTCCCGCCAAATCGAAGGCGAGCGGCCTTCCCACGCCCGGAGACGGATCGAAGACGGCGGCAGCCCCTTCGATCATGAAGGGGATCTTGAGAATGTCGATTGCATTCGTGTTTCCGGGCCAGGGCAGCCAAGCTGTCGGAATGGGTAGGGCGCTGGCGCAGACCTATCCGGCGGCGCGACGGGTTTTTGATGAAGTGGATGCTGCGCTCGGCGAGCATCTCTCAACCCTCATCTGGAAGGGGCCCGCCGACAAGCTCACCCTCACGGAAAATGCCCAGCCGGCTCTGATGGCGGTCTCCCTTGCGACGCTGCGCGCACTGGAAACCGAGGCAGGCGTCGACCCTTCGCGCGACGTGCGCTTCGTGGCCGGCCACTCGCTTGGCGAATATTCTGCACTTGCGGCAGCGGGTGCGCTGACCGTCGCGGATACGGCGCGACTGCTGCGCATTCGCGGACTAGCCATGCAGAAAGCGGTGCCTGTTGGCGTTGGCGCAATGGCGGCCCTGCTGGGCCTCGAACTTGAGGCCGCCCGGGCGGTTGCGACCGAGGCCGCACAGGGCCAGGTGTGCCAGGCGGCTAACGATAATGGCGGCGGTCAGGTGGTGGTGTCCGGCGACAAGGCGGCGGTCGAACGCGCTGTCGAGATCGCCAAGAACCGCGGCGCCAAGCGCGCCATGATGCTGCCGGTATCCGCGCCGTTCCATTGTGCCCTGATGCAGCCCGCCGCAGACGCGATGGCGCAGGCGCTTGCCAGGGTGATGATCCACAAGCCGTCGCCGCCGCTGGTCGCCAACGTGGTCGCGCACGCGATCTCCGACCCGTCCGAGATCGTCCATAGCCTGATCGAGCAGGTCACCGGGACGGTGCGCTGGCGCGAATGCGTTGCGTATATGGCGCGCGAAGGTGTGACGCAATTCTGCGAGATCGGCGCCGGCAAGGTGCTGACCGGTCTCGTCAGACGCATCGCCGAGAGCGCCGCCGCAACCGCTATCGGGGTGCCGGAGGACATCCGTGCATTCAGCTCAGTGCTGACCGTTTGAGGGACAGCGTCATGTTCGATCTCACCGGCAGGACCGCTCTCATAACCGGAGCAACGGGCGGCATCGGCAGCGCCATCGCGCGCACGCTCCACGTCAATGGTGCAACGGTAACAATTTCCGGAACACGAATCGAAATGCTCGATTCGCTGGCTGGCCAGCTGGGGGGCCGCGTGCATGTGGTGCGCTGCAATCTCGCGGACCAAGAAGATGTGGAAAACCTCGTTCCGGCTGCGGAAGCCGCAATGGGGCACGTCGATATTCTCATCAACAACGCCGGCATCACGCGGGACAACATTTTCATGCGACTCAAGGACGAGGACTGGGACCAAGTTCTTGCCGTCGATCTGACTGCCGCTTTCCGGCTCGCCCGCGCCGCCGTCCGCGGGATGATTCGTCAGCGCTTCGGTCGCATTGTCGCGATCACCTCGGTGGTCGGGGTAACCGGCAATGCGGGCCAGGCCAATTATGCAGCCGCCAAGGCCGGAATAATCGGCATGACTAAATCGCTCGCCCAGGAGGTTGCTTCGCGCGGTGTCACTGTGAATGCGATCGCGCCGGGATTCATCGGGACCGCTATGACCGACGCGCTTACCGACAAGCAGAAGGATATGATTCTGGCGCGGGTGCCGGCCGGTCGACTCGGATCGCCCGACGATGTTGCTGCGGCAGCGCTCTATCTCGCCTCGCTCGAGGGCGCCTATATCACCGGGCAGACGCTCCACGTGAACGGCGGACTGGCAATGATCTGAGATCGTTGCAACGCAAATTACCGGTGTGAAGGGGTATATTCGGGGGGGTGCGCAATGCTAGTCAAGCTAATTGAAGTATGGTAACCCCCGAGACGACTGGACGATGGCGGGGCGCTGAGAAAATCCAAATTCCGGTGTTTCCCTGCTGCCGTCGGCCACGACGATGCCGCGTTCAACGATTGCAGGATCGTTTGACCGGCCGAGCCAATCAAGAGGCGCACGAGGTTCAGGACAATGAGTGACATTGGCGAGCGAGTGAAAAAGATCGTCGTGGAGCACCTCGGGGTAGAGCCCGACAAGGTTACAGAAGGTGCGAGCTTCATTGATGACCTGGGTGCCGACAGCCTCGATACCGTCGAGCTCGTCATGGCGTTCGAGGAGGAGTTCGGCTGCGAAATTCCCGATGATGCCGCCGAGACGATCCTGACCGTGGGTGACGCGGTGAAATTCCTCGAGAAGAACGCCAAGAGCTGATCTGCTGCGCCTAGGCTCGGTCGACCGTTGCAAGCTCCGAGGTCAAGGATACCTGCGTCCCGGCAGGGATATTTAGATTTTCGGCTTTCCGCTGGTCGGCAATCGGGCCGCCCGGGGATCAGTGGCGACATCGGACCAAGGTTGCCAGGAGACGATGTTCGCATAGAAGCAGCGGCGCCAGGAAGTCGTTTGCGGGCCATGCAGGCGGACCGATGAGACGCGTCGTCGTTACCGGATTGGGGATGGTCACACCGCTGGGTTGCGGTGTCGAGACGACGTGGCGGCAGCTGATCGCGGGGGAAAGTGGCGCGCGCAAAGTTGATACTTTCGACGTGTCGGATCTTCCGGCCCGGATCGCCTGCATGATTCCGCACGGCGACGGAAGCAACGGTACTTACAATCCTGCCGATTGGATGGAGCCGAAGGAGCAGCGCAAGGTTGACGATTTTATCGCCTATGCCATGTGCGCAGCGGCCCAGGCGATCGAAGATGCGGGCTGCGCGCCCCGGACCTACGAGGAGCAGATCGCCATTGGGGTCATGATCGGCTCTGGCATCGGTGGTGTTGCGGGCATTGCCGAAACCGCGCTGATACTCAAGGAACGAGGCCCGCGTAGGGTGTCGCCGTTTTTCATCCCTGGCCGCATTATCAACCTCGCCTCCGGTTACGTGTCGATCGCTCACGGTCTCAAGGGGCCGAATCACGCCGTCGTCACCGCCTGCTCGACCGGTGCGCACGCCATCGGCGATGCCGGGCGACTCATTGCACTTGGCGATGCCGACCTGATGGTCGCGGGTGGGGCAGAATCACCTCTGGACCGCCTGTCGATGGCGGGCTTTGCGGCCTGTCGTGCGCTGTCGACTTCCTTCAACGAAGAACCGACGCGGGCATCGCGGCCATATGACCGCGACCGCGACGGCTTTGTGATGGGCGAGGGCGCCGGCGTGGTGGTGTTGGAGGAGTTGGAACACGCCCGCGCGCGCGGAGCCACGATCTACGCGGAGCTGATCGGCTATGGCTTATCGGGAGACGCCCATCATATCACATCACCTGCCGAGGATGGCGACGGCGCGTTGCGTTGCATGACCGCGGCGATGCGGCGCGCCGGCATCACGCCCGCCGAAATCGATTACATCAACGCGCATGGCACGTCCACGCCGGTCGGCGACGAGATCGAACTCAACGCCGTGCACCGGCTCGTCGGTGACGAGGCCAGCCACATCGCCATGTCGTCCACCAAATCTTCGATTGGTCATTTGTTGGGCGCCGCCGGTGCAGTCGAGGCCATTTTCTCGATTCTGGCAATGCGCGATAAGGTTGCACCGCCGACGCTCAACCTCGACAATCCCTCGGTCAAGACAGCGCTCGACCTGGTGCCGCATAGGGCGCGAGAACGCGAGATCGATGTGGTATTGTCGAATTCGTTCGGGTTTGGCGGCACCAATGCGTCGCTGGTGTTTCGGCGTCTTCACGATTGAGTCGATTTTATATTGCATGGAGGGTAGCGCCGTAATCGCCAAAAGGACACAATTCATCGTTGATGTTGCTGATCATGGTCGAGCTTGACGATGCGGGGCGTATTTTGGATTCGTGCTTTTTAAGCGGGTTGTGTAATGGCTGATTCGAATGATGCCGCCTCGAAGCTGATTCCGCGCGACGGGGCGCGGGTCAGGCGGGATACCGGCGTGCGGGCGGTGCCACGCGACGTCGTCCCAGGCGGTCGCCGTGGCGTGGCGTCGGGCGAACGACCTGACGAATTCAAGCGAATCACGCCGCGCAGTCCGCGGGCTGCTCTTGAACCTGAACGGGTGCAGATGCCGACACGGCGATCGCAGAGCGTGCGCCATCCGCTGGTCATGGCGGGCAATGCGGTATTCACCGTATTGATCCTGATCGCCATCGCCGGCGGAATTCTGTTCGTGGTCGCCAAGCAGCGTTTTGAAGCCCCCGGCCCACTCGAGCAAGAGAAAATCGTCAATATTCCGCCGCGCCTCGGCATTCGCGATATAGCGGATCTCCTGGTCACGGAAGGCGTCATCGACCATCCGATGACCTTCATCATAAGCGCGCTGCTGGCGAAAACCCGCGAGGAATTGAAGTTCGGAGAGTACCAGTTCCCCAAGCAGGCAAGCTTGCACGATGTCATCAACGTTATCGTCGACGGCAAGGTGGTCCAGCACCAGATCACTATCCCGGAAGGATTGACCTCCGAGCAGGTCGTGCAGCGTCTCCTGGAGACGGACATCCTGTCGGGCAAGGTCAAGGAGATTCCGCGTGAGGGGTCCATGCTTCCGGAGAGCTACCGCTATGCGCGGGGAACGCCGCGCGACCAGGTGATACAGCGGATGCAACAGGCGCAGGCGCGCGTCGTGCAGGAGGTTTGGGATCGCCGGATGGCGGACCTGCCGTTGCGCACGCCCCAGCAGCTCGTGGTCCTTGCCTCGATCGTCGAGAAGGAAACCGGCCGCGCCGACGAGCGCACCCGAGTCGCCGCCGTGTTCATCAATCGCCTCAAGCAGCGCATGAAGCTGCAGTCGGATCCCACGATCATCTACGGGCTGGTCGGCGGCAAGGGCACGCTCGGGCGGCCCATTCAGCGCAACGAGATCGAACAGCCGACACCCTACAATACCTATGTGATCGATGGCCTGCCGCCGGGACCGATCTCCAATCCGGGGCGCACGGCGCTTGAGGCGGTCGCCAATCCGGCGCGCACCAAAGAACTCTATTTCGTCGCCGATGGTACCGGTGGTCACGCCTTTTCTGAGACGCTCGACCAGCACCAGCGCAATGTCGCCCGGCTGCGAGCGCTCGAACAGAACCAGCGTGACAGCACGCCACCGCCCGCGGCGCAACCACCGCCGCCCGCAACGGGTCCTGCATCGGCAGCGCCTGCTGTGCGCCGTCCGGCTCCTCCAGCCGTCGTGCGCCCGCTGCCCCAGCAGCCATCCCAACCGCAGCCGTCGCCATCGACGACGCAGCAGCGCTAGCCGAACGAGGCGCTCGCCTCAGCTAATCTGAAGTGATCGGATCGTCACAAAGCGATAACAATGGACTCGTGCCGACGGAAGGATGATGTAGGGGCGACCCTTGTGGTCGCCCCATTCGTCGCATCCGCAACAGGGCGACCACAAGGGTCGCCCCTACAGAGGGCGGTGTGGCACAACGCTGCTTGTGAGGCTGCTCCAACGTTATGACTTGATCGATGCGCTGCACGGTCCGCGGCAACCCGATCTCCTCGTCGGCTTGAGGCTCGACGCCACGACCGCTAAGTTCATGACGATTCTGTCTACGCTACGAACCGAAAGCTTTTCCGCTATGGCGCTGTCGAGCATGACCGGGTTTGCCCGCGGCCACGGCGTATCCGGCGGATATGCGTGGGCGTGGGAGATCAGGTCCGTCAATGGCAAGGGCCTCGACCTGCGCCTGCGCCTGCCGCCGGGTTGGGATGCCGTGGAGCCGCCGGTGCGGTCCAAAACCGGTGAGGCACTTGCGCGAGGCACCGTCTATGCCACCCTCAGCGTTGAGCGTCACGTCAAGTCACCAGTGGTCCGCCTCAACGAGGACGTCCTCAATGCCGTGCTCGGCACTGTCAGGTCGCTCGCCGGCCGCATAGATGCAGATCGACCGCGGCTCGACGGCATTCTTGGCATCAAGGGCGTTATCGAGGTGGTCGATGCCGAAGTAGGGGAAGACGAGCGGCGCGCCGTGGAAGCTGCCGTGGTGGCGGGCTTTGGGGCGGTCCTGGCGAGCTTGGTCGAGAACCGGCGGCGCGAGGGCGATGCCCTCGCCCGCATCCTGTCGGGGCGGCTCGACGAGATTGCGGCCTTGATCAGTCGCGCGGAGGCCGCCGCGGCTCGGCGGCCCGACGCAGTCAGGCAGCGCATTGCCGATCAGGTCGCGGTTCTGCTGCAGGCCTCTGACCGGTTCGATCCCGACCGGCTCCACCAGGAGGCGGTGCTGATCGCCGCCAAGTCGGACGTGCGCGAAGAACTCGATCGGCTCGCTGCCCACGTGGCACAGGCGCAGGGCATGGTAGTGAAAGGCGGGGCGGTCGGGCGGCGGCTCGATTTCCTGTCGCAGGAGCTCAATCGCGAATCAAATACGCTGTGCGCGAAGGCGAACGATCTGGAACTCACCAACATTGGGCTTGAACTAAAGAGCGTGGTCGAGCAGTTCCGCGAGCAGGTGCAAAACCTGGAATAAGGCTTCGTGTTAAACGATTGTTTTCGAGTGGCGCAGCAGACTGTCTCCTTCCCGGCGCAGGGAAGGGTATAACGGTTGGCCAGACGACAGGGGCCAGAGGGGTCGCAGATGTCGGGGCGAGCGATGCCGAAAAAGACCATGGTGCCCGCGGACGGCTTGCCGGATCAGGGGGTGCAGCATCGGCACGACGGCTGCGAGGTGGAACGGCGCGGGCTCATGCTGGTACTGTCGTCGCCGTCCGGAGCCGGTAAGACGACGCTGTCGCGGTTGCTTCTGGAGCGCTATTCCTCAATCGAGCTGTCGATCTCGGTGACCACGCGTAAGCCGCGGCCGGTCGAGGTCGACGGCAAGGATTACCATTTCATCGACAGCGCCCACTTTGACGCTATGGTGGCGCGCGGCGACCTGCTTGAATGGGCTGAGGTCTTCGGCCATCGCTACGGCACGCCGCGCGCTCCGGTCGAACGCGCCCTTTCTCAGGGCCGCGACGTGTTGTTCGACATTGACTGGCAGGGCACCCAACAATTGCGCGAGAGGGGTCGCGATGATCTCGTCAGCGTTTTCGTGCTGCCGCCGTCGATTGCCGACCTCGAGGCGCGCCTTCGCACGCGTGCCCAGGATACCGACGCCATCATCGGGGCCCGCATGTCCAAAGCCGCCAATGAGATGAGCCATTGGGCGGAATACGACTATGTCGTCATTAACCGCGATGTGCGGCGCGCCTTCGAGAAGGTGTGTGCCATCCTCGCTGCCGAACGCCTCAAGCGCGAGCGCCAGATTGGATTGTCGGCTTTCGTGCGCTCGTTGCAAGCGGGACTGTAGAGCTTCTTGAAAGGAGGCCTGTCATGTCGATTCATTCGTCCGACATCGATCGCTTGGAGCAGCGCGTTACGAGCGCGCTTCACGGCAGCTGGCGGTTCCTGCTGATCGAGGGGATCATTCTTGTGGTGCTGGGTGCCGCGGCCGTCATCCTACCCCCGATCGCAACGCTGGCTGTTGAAATCATCCTCGGCTGGCTCTTTCTGCTCAACGGGCTCGTGGGCCTCGTCATGACGTTCCTGATGCGGCATGCGCCGGGGTTCTGGTGGTCGCTGTTCTCTGCCGTGCTGGCGATCGCCCTTGGCGTCGCGCTAATCGCGTGGCCGGCCGGCGGGGTGCTGTCGCTCACATTGCTTCTGATCGTATTTTTCATCATGGAGGGCGTCGCTACCATCATGTACGCGCTCGATCACAAGCGCGAGCTGTCGGGGCGGTGGGGCTTTATGCTGGCGAGCGGGATCATCGATCTGGTGCTGGCCGCCATCATCTACGCCGGCCTGCCCGGCACCGCCGCTTGGGCGATCGGGCTGCTGGCCGGCATCAACATGCTGTTCGGCGGCGCCGCGCTGATCGGGCTCGCGCTGCACGCGCGCGATTCTGCGGCATGAGCGTTGTAGCAGTGTAGAAGAGGAGGGTGGGCAAAGCGAAGCGTGCCCACCTGCGATCTACGCGGTCAGCACCATCCGTCCGATCACGCGGCCGGCGCGCAGGTCATTGAGGGCCGCCTGGGCCTCGTTGAGCGCTCGCTCCGTGATTGGAATTGCCGGCGCCCGGCCCGTGCGTGCCAGCGTCATCAACTCTTCCGCTTCCGCAAGCGTGCCGGTGAGCACGCCTTCGATGGTCATGGCCCGCAACACGAACATGGCGGCAGGAGTCGCATAGCTGCCGCCGAGTAAGCCGGTGACCACCACCTTGCCGCCTTTGGCGAGCACACCGGTCGCAAGGGCGAGGGAGGATTCTGAGCCAACGAAATCGCACACGCCGTGCACACCACCGGCCGCCGCCCTGATGGCCTTGCGAGCGGCCGGATCGGCCGGATCGAACGCCGCCGCGGCACCCGCCTGGAGCGCGGCCTCGCGCTTGGTGGCATCAATGTCGGCGACCAGCGGCGCTGCCGCGAACAGCGTGTGTGCGAGCGCCATCCCCATCATGCCGACTCCGCCGAGGCCGACCAGCAGCACCGGCCCGTGACGGGCGCTCGCTTGAAGCCGCTTCAGGGCCGCATAGGCGGTAAGGCCACAGCACATCAGGGCGCCCGCCAGCGCCGGCGAGAGCGGCGCATAATCAAGCAGATAGCGCGGATGCGGCACCAAAACATGGCTCGCATAGCCGCCATCGACCGTAATGCCGAGATGACGCGGCGCCGCGCACAGGTTTTCCTCGCTCTGCCAACAAGCCTGACACGCGCCGCAGCCGATCCACGGATAGACTGCGACCCTGCGGCCCGGCACAGCCTTGGGATCCGCGGCAACATCCGCCCCGGCGCTTTCGATCACGCCGGCGATCTCGTGGCCGAGGGTGAAGGGCAGGGTACGGCCCGCCGTGATGTCGAGATTCTTGTCGCCGGTTAGCCGGAAGTAGCCATCCTGCATGTGCAGGTCAGAATGGCAGACGCCGCATCGCTCGACGCGCACCAGTACTTCGCAACCCCGTGGCGACGGGCAGTCGACTGTGGTTTCGACTAGCGGCGCGCCGTAGGCGACGAGAGATTGGCGGTGCAGCTTGGGTGTCATGCATTCCTCCGATGCCGTAACAATGTGGCTTCCCGACCACACCGTTCACAAATCGAAGATAACCCGAACGGCGAGCGGAAAACCGCGTTATTCGCCATGATCCGACAACCTGTTCGCCACAGTTGCGCGATTTATGAGCCGGTGCCTGTCTTTGCGGGAGGGGAGCGTAAATGAGCGTCTGCAAGCCGATCAAGCTGGGTCTTGCTACGGCAATACTCGCATCGGCGTGCGCCTTGTCCGACGCCGACGATGCGGTGCGCGGTCCTGCCTACATGGCCCCGCCGCGTGGGCTCATTCAAGAGCAACCCTCAACGCCAGCGTCACCAGCCCAGGCATAGGGGCGGTTGGCATCGGAGGGACGATCGACCAGACCGTCAGTGGACGGGTGCTTGGCGTCGGGACCGAATATGCTTTGCGGGACAACTGGACCGCGAAGATTGAGTACGGCATGATGGACTTTGGCAGCGATAGTCCCTTCGCCGATAATAAATTCCACGTTTTCAAGGCTGGCCTAAACTATCGATTGGCGGCCCCGGGGGCTCTTCGCCAACTACTGAATTCCCGGCGCAGAATCGAGTGCAATTGCGATGAAGCCCCGGCATTCTCGGCGGGGGTTTTTCGTCAAGGAATCGAGGTTGGGCAATTGGGAATTTTCCGATTCGGCCCGAATCAGCACCTCCGCTGAAATGCCGAGGCGCTCACGCAGCCGCCGCATCATGCCGATGGACAGCCCACGCACCTCAGCGCTCATGCCAAACCTCGCCCACGTCGATCTTGTGGTTCTTGTCTGTTCCGATCCATTCGGGTGCAGGCGCTAATGCTTGGCCGGTTGCTGCGGTCGAGTCGGCTTGGGGGCAAGTCGGTCGCTACGGTCGCATTGGGTCGTTTCAGCCGCTCTCGGCTCGTTAGTTCGACAACTTGATTAATCGCACCCAATGGAGATCAATTCGTGCCAGACGGATTCGCGATTGCACCTGCCGTTGATGCAAGGTTCGCATCGAGCGCGTTCGCGAGCGCGACAAACCCCTCCACCGTAACCTCCTCCGCGCGCGCCGTCGGATCGATGCCGGCTGCCGCCAGGATGGGCCGCGGATCGCCGAGCGCGCGCAGGCTCTGCCGCAGCATCTTACGGCGCTGCCCGAAAGCTGCGGCGGAGACGCGCTCAAGCGTTACGCTGCTGCAGGGCGGGGTAGCGGCACGGGGAACAAGCCGCACCACCGAGGACGTCACCTTCGGTGGTGGTACGAAGGCTGACGGTGCGACATCGAACATGATTCGCGCTTCGGTTCGCCATCCGGCCAGCACCGCGAGACGGCCGTACTGCTTCGAGCCCGGCGCGGCGGTGATGCGCTCCGCGACCTCGCGCTGGAACATCAGCACGAGCGAATCGTACCACGGTGGCCATGGCTCGACTTCCAACCAGCGCACCAGCAGCGCCGTTGCAATGTTGTAGGGCAGGTTGGCGATGATGCGTACCACATTCTCCTTCATCCCCCGCGGTCCCCGCAGCGCGGTCGCAGAGGCTGTGGCAGCCTCCTCTCCCTCCCCCCTTGCGGGGGAGGGTTGGGGTGGGGGGGCGGGGAGCTGTGGCAATGCTGTGCGGCCTCCCGCGACCCCCAACCCCTCCCCACGAGGGGGAGGGGAGGGAACCAGACCAGATGCAGTTGCCCTACTCATAAGGGACGCAGGCGCGCGCCAGTCGGTCTCCAGCGCATCGCCTTCAATTATCGTCAGCCTTCCGGGGTAATGCGCTGCGATCTCGCCGAGCGCAGCGAGGGCGCGGCGGTCGCGCTCGATGGCGATAACGCGCGCCGCGCCTCGCGCAATGAGCGTGCGGGTGAGTCCGCCCGGCCCCGGGCCGATCTCCACCACCGTGATGCCGTCGAGCGGTCCGCCGGCCCGGGCGATGCGCGCCGTAAGATTGAGGTCAAGCAGGAAATTCTGGCCGAGCGACTTCTTCGCTAACAGGCTGTGGCGCCGGATCGCCTCGCGCAACGGCGGCAGATCGTCGATCGCCGTCATGTCGCGACCGTAACGTCCTCGCATGCGGCAAGCTTCGCGGCGAGGTGCAAGGCCGCGATCAGGCTCGATGGATCGGCCCTATCGGTCCCTGCAATGTCGAATGCGGTGCCGTGATCGGGCGAGGTGCGCACGAACGGCAGACCCAGCGTGACGTTGACCGCATGATCGAAGGCGAGCGTCTTGATCGGGATCAGCGCCTGGTCGTGGTACATGCACAGCGCCACGTCGTAGCTCGCGCGTGCACCCGCATGGAATAACGTGTCGGCCGGCAGCGGTCCGCTCGCTGCGATGCCGAGACGCTTGAGCCTGTCCACGGCGGGCTGCACGATGGCCCGATCCTCGGCCCCCATTGCGCCGTCCTCGCCCGCATGGGGATTGAGTCCCGCCACCGCAATGCGCGGACTGGCGATCCGAAACCGGTTTGCGACATCATGCGCCGTAATCCGCCCGGTCTCCACGATGAGATCGGTGTCGAGCGCTCCCGGCACCTGGGCCAGCGGCAGATGGATTGTCACCGGCACGACGGCGAGTTCGGGCGACCACAGCATCATCACCGGCCGCATCGGCCGGCCCATTGCTTCGGTTGTGAGTCTCGCAAGGTATTCGGTATGGCCGGGCTCGGTAAATCCTGACCGGTAGAGCACGTTCTTGGCAACCGGATTGGTGACGATCGCGGCGGCTTCTCCAGCCAGGACGTGGCGTACTGCGAGGCGAATCGAGGCGATCGCAGCCGGCGCGCTGGTCGCGTCGGGACGCCCGGGCGACGCCGTTGCGATCGTGCCGAGATCGACGACAGGCAATGCGGAGGCAAACATCTCTGCGGCTTCGCCCGGTTCGCTCGTTCCGAGCGTGATCGGCGCATCGGTCAGCCTGGCGCGACGCGCCAGAAACTCTCGATCAGCGATGACATAGAATGGCGGCAGGTCGAGCGCGACGCGCCGTCGCCATAATGCAATTGTGAGGTCGGGACCAATTCCTGCGGGTTCTCCGAACGTCAGCGCAATTGACCGCGGCATCGCTACTTGCGTTCGATGATCATCTGGCGGCGCAGTTCGCGAAGGTAGCTCTTGGCCTTGGCCTGGAACTGGGCGCTGAACATTTTCTCGCGCACCTCGCGCTTCTCGGGGGTTTCGTCCTTGGTTTCCTTCTTTTCGCATAAGGCGAACAACTCGATGCCCTGCTGGGTCGTTTCCGGCGCCGTCAGGTGCCCGGGCTCGGTCTTATCGAGGATCTGGCGCAACGCCGGCGCAAGGTCGGAGGAATTCTTGGTGATCGGCTCACGGATGGCGACGTCGCGCAGCGATCGTGCAAAAGCCAGCCCGGAATCGCAGCTGGTGAAACGGGCGCGCAGCGCCTCGGCGTCCTTGCGGCGGGCTTCCTGCAGTGCTGTGTTACCGCGCGGCACGACGAACAGGATCGGCCGCAGCGTGTACTCGTAACCGACCTTGTCGCCATCACTCTTTTTTTGGTTCTGACTCTCCATTTCGTCGAGCACGCTCTTCTCGTTGATCTGTAGGCTCGACTGGAACTTGCCGCGGATGATGTATTGCCATGCAGTGTCGGCGCGAATCCGCGCCTTGAGCGTCTTGGGATCGACGCCGCCCTGAGTTAGCGTCTGGGTGAGCTGGTCCAGGGTCAGGTGCATGCGTTTGGCCATGTCGGCATAACTTGAATCGACGTCGCTGTCCGAAATGTCGATTTTGTAGCGGCGGCCGACCTGGACCTTGAGCTTTTCGTCGATCAACTCCTCGATTACGTCCTGCCGTGCCGGGGTTTTGTGGGTGGATAGCGTATTGAATTTCGTGCGCTGGTCGATGTCGTAGTCGGTAATGATCTCACCGTTGACGACCAGGACGACGTGTTGGGCGATTGCCCGGGACGGCGTTGCCATTGCGGCGAAGGCGCAGGCAATCGCAATGATGATGCGGCCGTGTCCGCCTATCATTCCGCGCCGGATCGGGGTCAAAGCTTTATCCTCCCTTAACTCAAGGTGATTCCGCAGGCATAATCGATATTTCTACCCTATAGCAGGTGCCGTCGGGCAGGCGTCAAAACGTAGCGCGCCTGTCGACCTTGCAGCGCCGTTTCCAACCGATTCCGCGGCGCGGTCTCGCCGCTACTGGAATCCCGTGCCCCCGATCGTACGCAAGCTGACTTGCAGCAGATAGGTCTGGCTGGACGTCACATTGCCGCTGAAAGTGTAATCCGTGTAATACTGGAATGACATGATGAAGCAATCATCAATATAGCCGAGACCGAAACGCGTCTGGGAAAGCTTTCCGGCCTGGATGTCGTATCGGACGCCGCCATTGACGACCCAGTTCTCGCTCACCTTGTAGGCGCCGCTGGTAAGGATGCCGTCGCGCCGCGTCAGGAATCCGAGCTGCGGCTGCGCCGCATAGTCACCGTAAAGGATCGCGGCATTCCAGCGGTCAAAGTTGGCGCGGGCCTCGACTTCAAGGCGTTGCAACGTGAAATCAGCCTGGTCGAAGCGGAACCGTGAGGTGAACGTGTAGAGCTGGTTCGGCTGAAATGCGACGCGCGCCACGTAGTCGGAGCGGGCCGTATCGAGACCGCTGCCGAGGCCCGTATTGGTGACGTCCCCGACCGCAAAGGAGTTGAGCCCGAACAGCTGGTAGGATTGGCCGAACAGCATGTTGAGGTTGCCGCCGCGATTGAATTGGGCGGTGTATTGCAGGCCCAGGTTGGTGCGGCCACCGCCTTCGACGCGGTCCCACCCGGAAAATTTGTCGACCTTGAACAGGTTGGTGTCGTCGAATACGAGGCTCTGGGCATCCTCGTTCGGCAACTTGCCGATCGCAGGCTCGTTCGGGCGGACAATCAACTGAGCGATGGGTTCGATCGTCTGGGTGCCCCAGCCTGTCACGCCGATGAAAGGATAGCGGTACTCCAGGCCGACGGTCGGCATTGCGCGGCTGACGGTCGAATCGCCGGTGTCGATAAAGTTACCGACGCCCGACTCATTGCTGACGGCGAGCGCCGCAGCGTCGCCACGCACTGAAACGAAGGGCATGAACACCTGACCGAACGGGTCGATATATTGATATTTCCAATGCGCTTCTGCGGATGCGCGTGAGTATTGGCCCGGAACGCCGCGCAGCAGGCAGTTGGCGGGGGTCTTCTGCGCGGGGTCAGCGGTATTGATGTTGCACAGGCCGAAGTTCAATGCGTTGGCGCTGATCGGGTCGAAGCTGGCCGTCGTGCGCTTGAGGCTGGTGAGATTCATGCTGGTGCCAAGTTCACCCCCAAACACCGGCTGATCGAAGGTGTAGGCATAGTCGAGGACCGGCAGAATGATCGGCAGCGCGCCCTGAACGTCGGATTCGGAAAAGCCGAAGTAGTGGATCGTCCGGACATCGAAATAGCTGCGTTCGCCGCGTCCCGTGAGGTAGATCTGCGACACCCCCTCGGTGGGGATGTTGAGCAAAGGATCGATCGCCGTCGAGTTCAATGGCCTGATCTTGTAGTCCTGGAAGAAGGTCCGATCAGACAGCGCGATCGCATCAAAGCCCCAGGTCCATTGGGGCGAGAGATTGAAGCGTCCGCTCGCTTCGAAGCTGCCGCGCCAATCTCGGAAGCCCGGCGTGACCGTGCCGTCGCTGCGAATGAATTTGTTCTTGTCGAGCTGGTCGATGCCGGCACCGTGAATGGTCAAATCGCCGTCTTCGAAACGCTGGCGCCACTCGCCGCTCAACAACGGACCCTGGGTGCTGGTCATGCGCGGCGAAATGGTGGCGTCGTAGTTGGGAGCCAGCGCAATGTAATAAGGCGTTTCGATGCCGAACCCGTATGCCGAACTCGTCGACACGATTGGCATCAAAAAACCGGTCTTGCGTTTGACGGTCGGATCGGGCGCGGAGAAATACGGTACCCAGGCCAGCGGAACGCCAAAAAATTCGATCCGGGCATCCTCGAAGTACATCATCTTCTCGGATTCATTGTGGATGATACGTGCCGCCTTGACCTGCCATAATGGCGGCTTGCGAGGATCGTCACGGCACGGCTCGCAGGCCGTGTAGAC
>Ga0066395_10000065_pt1 | contig 36012 bp, 33 predicted proteins | sample PanSoiPlot1MoBio_FD_61218 | JGI IMG/M metagenome (GOLD analysis project Ga0066395, IMG submission 61218) | Tropical forest soil microbial communities from Panama analyzed to predict greenhouse gas emissions - Panama Soil Plot 1 MoBio | ecosystem: Environmental > Terrestrial > Soil > Tropical... | reverse complement strand
CGCGGCCACCGGGGAGCGTAACAGGCTCGCCACGGGCCTTCGCAGCGCGGTACTTCGCGTAATAGGCGGCGCGGCCAGTTCGCGATGCTGCCAGCCCCTCGGGCGAGCCCGAGCCGGGAGGTCGGCCAAGGTGAAGGCGGCAATGGGGATGGCCACGCAGGGCGGGAGCGCGGCAGAACTGACCGGGCTTCTTGCGGAGATGGGCACCGCAGAGATGGACGAAAATTGAGCCCATGTTTTTATATAACCTCGATGACCATGGCCTAGCGTGTCGGCCAGGTTTTGTCAGGGTTCCTGACGTGCGAAGTAGGTATTGATTTACATCCGATTGCTTGAACCTATGAGCTGTAGCCTTTTTTCACGACGTGCGCGCAAGGCCGCCACCCCCTAGCGAGGGAGAGAAAGTGGCGGCCTTGGCGGTCTTAGTGGAGGGGCTTAACAAGGTTTTTGTCTCTCTCTCTTTGGCAATATTACCAACACCGCCAAGGCCGCCTTCTTTCTCCCTGGGGGGGGTGGCGATCTTGGCTAGTGGCGACTGGCTGTTGTGGGATGGGATGGAACTGGTAGCCGCCATGTCCAGCCGCCGTCGGGGGCGTCTTTCTTTGCGATGATGCCAAGTTCGCGCTTGGCGCGTTCGAGCGTCCGCTTGGATATACCCTCGCCTTCCGCCGCATCGTCGATTTCCTTTTTGGCCACCGGCCCCGACGACAGAAGGGTCATCAGGAATTTCTTAGCTGCGTCGCGTGCGGCGGGCGTCTTGTTTTCGGTCGCTGCTTGCAGTGCCTCACTGGCAGTTACATCGACGTGCCCGACATGCCATGCGATGTGCGGTGCCTCGATTTTTTTGCCGGTACGGTCCTGCCCGACCGTGGCCGTGCTGATGTTGTAGGCGAGGGCTTGTACGTCGCGGGCGAGGTTGTTCTTTCCCTTGACAAAGAGTTTGCGCTTGTTCTCGGGATCATCGACCACGGCATACACATGACGCGCGGTCGCGCCGAAGGCGAGGCTGTCGGAGATACGCAACAGCGCATTGGTGACATCGACCTTTTTGTTGAAATGCATGATGCCGATGACCGCGGCCTTGAGGTCACTGGCAAGATCAACCAGAGGGGCGAGAACAGCGCGTACATCGGTGGTGCGAAAGCTATCTACTTTCCCGACACCCAGGTAGGCGCTGATCGGGTCAATCAGGACCAGCTTTACGTTACCTACCTCGGCAATTTTTTGTCTCAACAGTGCGAGGTCAGTAGCGAGATTGAACATCCGGTCCTTATTGCCCTCGCGCACCATACTGAGAATTTCAATGCAGTTAAGGTCAGCACCGGCCGCAATGAGGCGAGGCACGATTGTGTCACTGGCATCGTCCTCGGACGACATCAGGATCACATTGCCCATAGGGGCGTATCCCTCGCCACACGGCCAATCGAGGCCGTGCGTGACACGCGCCGCCAAGTACGCAAAAATCTGGCCTTTGCCTTCGCCCGGTAAACCGGCCACGATGCCGAGCTTGCCAAGAGCGAATCTGTCGGGCCAAAGCCAATCGATAGCAGCGGGCTCAATTGTGGAAGCACGCACGCTCTTTAGCGTTGGCTGCGCCCGCGCATTGGGCTGCATTGGTATTGGGCGCGGTTCGACCGCCGACGGAGCGAACGGCTTTTGCGCCACGTCGAGGTGGGCAGCAGCATCGGGCTCGGCAGTCGTGCCCGCTCCATTCAGCCTTGCATCGCCCTGCGGCACTGCCGGCTGTGAGCCCGTAAATTCCGCGAGTACCGCCGGGTCCGGTTCTCCGCTCCACCCCGCATCGAGCGCCTTCTTGTAAATCGTCGCTTCGGTCACGCAGTCGGGGCCACGCGGTTTTGTGTACGACCTCACGACCTCACGACACCTCGCGTCGCCGGGGAAATAATCAGGTTTGGTCGTCTGCCTCGAAAACCAAACAAAAATATCCTCGCCCTTCTCGCCCCAGCCGAGCGACGCGATTGCAGGCGCCACCTGCTTGCCCCATACCGGATAGCCATCGTCAGGATTCCACACACGCTTGCCCGCCGCGTCCCTGTGGGCTAAAGCCGAGCGCAGTTTCGCATCCTCGTACGGGCTCCAAGGTGGTGCAGGATCGACATTGCGCAGCTCGATCCGCGGCCGGCCACTGTCAGGGCGCGCCGACGTGCCACTGTTCGCCTTCAACAAGTGCTCAGGATTGGTGACGGGCACCGATGACCGCTTGGCGCCGGCATACTGTCGCAAGTGCTCATACGCTTCGAGCGGATAACGTTCAGAAATCGGCGCTTGCACTTGCACCTGAATAAGCAAGCCGGTCGCCTGATGACGCGTGCGGGGTGTTCTCAGGATTGATGTCACGTCGCAGGTGCGCGTCGGATCGGCATGAAAATTGAAATGCTCACACGCGCCTCGCAAGCCGCGCGCGAGGTCAAGCCATTGGTCGGGCGGCAATTCGGCAGCAAACGGCAGATAGATTTGCGGCCCGCCGCCGCTGTAAACCCAAACCGGAGGCGGCAGCTTCGCCTTGTGGATAAATTCAGCCGTCGCCTCCATGGCTTCGCCACGATCCGCGTAAAAGGCGTCGGGCTTCGAAGATCGGCTATCGACCTCGAACCACAAAGAGCTGCTTGCGTGAATGTTGTCGCGCTTGCGCAAGCCCCTTTTGCGCGTCGCGTCGATGACCGTCGAGCAACAATGGTAGCAATCAAACCCCTTCAAATCGTATGGCTGTTGCCACGCAACCAGTTCCTCGGGAGTTTCGAACGCAAATTGCCGGCGGGTTTCGCCGTTTTTGACGAAGCCGACCAAATGGCCGCGCAAAGGATGAATCAGCGTCAAGAACGCGATTGCCCGCTTCACCATGGGGGGCACGTAGGGGAGCGGAGGCAAAGGCGTATCGATCGGCGCCGATTGTGGGATATCCTGCGCTGTCATTGCGGTGCCCCTGTAGGCGCAAAGACGTGCTTTAGGTGTGAGCGTAGTTCTGCTGCGTCCAAGTGCCATCGGCGCAACAAACCTTGGGCAAGCGCCCGAATGGTTGCTTCGTGCCGTGTGAGCAGTTCAAAGGTTTCGAGAAGCACGGCGATGAATTTGTCACGCAGAATCGCGAGTGCCTGTTCAGCTTCGATCGCTAAGATCAAGGTGTAGTTGTCTGGGTCATCATGGAACATGATGTGCGCGGCGGCGCTTGCCAGCAGCCCCCGTGCTTCGATTTCAGGCGTCACACGGCGATCGTCGGCTGTTCTGACGAACCAGCGGGCGGGAAGGATGCCGCCCGTCACCGTTTTGATTTCAATCGGAACGATCCCCGCGCGGGCGAGGGCCACACATCGGCTTGCCGTGCACAAGGCGCTAACCTCGATTTCATCGGGGCGAGCTTGCGGCGCACCGTTTGTTGGTTTATTTGGGGGATTGGAGAGGCTGCCCAGCTGATCCGATTTTCCCGCCCGGTCGCCGTCCCTGCCCGTGGGACGGTCGCCGGGCGGTTCCCATTTCAAGGCGAGCCTCCCGCGCGGCGCGTAGACGCTGCTTGCTCCAGACGGCGCTGCTCTGCCATCTGGCGTGCTTTCTCGAATCGCCGCCTTTGCGCGAGCTTGAGGCTCGCCTCCACGGCCGCAGACGTCTTGGCGCGGTCGCTCTCGTTGGCGGCGATCTTCTCGGCGATATAGCGGTGGATGGAGGCGACGGTGACCTTACGGACGCCGTCATCGAGAAACGATTCAAGCGCGCGCTTGTCGATCAGCTCGCGGATTTTTGTCTCACCGGCGTCAAGCATGAAGCCGGCGGTCTTCAACTTCACCGCCAGTTGAGGGGTTGTGCTTTCAGCAAAATCGGTATCGGAGCTGGTCATGCTGCCTCCGCACGCATTGCACAGGCGCGAAGACTGGCAGGCTTCGGTTGGCCCCGAAATCTAATTCGTGTCAGAGTTTGCCAGAGTTAACTCTGACGACCGCGACATAATCTCAAGTAACGCTCTGACAGCAGTGCCGCGCGAGACGCCATAGGTTTTAGCCAACGCTTCCCGCTTCATTTCGTTCAAGCTGTTAATTGTTGCGCGGTTTGCCGCCACGTCGTCCAGCATGGCGCGCATGGCCTGTTCGGTTTTGATTGGGAGTGGCCCAGGCTTTCGCGGCACTTGCGAGTTGGTCGACTCGAAACCTTGCTTGTTTTGGGCAATGGCGCAGTTGTCAGGTAAAGGCGGCCATATGTCTGGCCGCAATCTGCAAACGAACTTCAGTAGCTCCGGCCACTCGATGATCGGGACGCCTTTGGAATCTGTCAGAGGCTTGCCGTCGTGCCAGTTCTTGACATAAGCGGTGATCAGGCTGGATATGAGACCACGCACCAGCAAAGCAATCTCGATGTCGGTTCGATTAAATTTTGCAAGCGACCATAGCCTTCGCCGGATTACGGTTTCAGGCAACCACTCGGATGACATGACAGCACCTTCTGCAACGGTGCATCTGCAAGGTGGCCGCGGCGGCAACGCGCTGCAGAAGCGCGTGTTCGGGGATCAGCCTAGCCGCCGCCGTTCAGACTAATATCACGCCGCCATATGCGATGGCACGACTTTGCCCCTGCAATATCCAGCCCAGGCATCCATAAGCGTGCGGCGCTTTTCGAACAGGTCGCCGCGCTGATAGGCCCGCTCGGTTTCGTCGCCAATCATGTGAGCCAAGGCCTTCTCGGCAAGTTCCCGCTGAAAATCCGTGCCTTCAGCCACCCAATCGCGGAAGGAACTGCGCAGCCCGTGCACCGTTTCGGCGCGACCAATCAGGCGAAGCATCTTGGTCAATGCGGCGTCGGAAAGATCCCAAACTAGCGCGTCCGGTTCCGGCTTTCCCTTAGCCAATTGCTCGCTGACAATTTTTACGGCGCGGTCGCACAACGGGACCCGATGCTCGCAGCCGCCCTTCATTCGCTCACCTGGAATTTCCCACACGGCATTGGCGAGGTCGAATTCGCCCCACCGCGCGTTAATAACCTCGCTGGTTCGCGGCACGGTTAACAATGTGAATTCGAGACATCGTGCGCTGACGCTCGATCGCGCCTGCAAAGCCGCTGCCACGGAAGGAATCTCTTTCCATGGTACAGCCGGATGATGCCTAACGCGCTGTGACCGACGTTGGTGCTTGGGCAGCTGGTGCTTGAGCACGGACCAGTCGAACGGGTTATCGCCACGGCAAAGTTTCTTCGCCTTAGCCGCGGCCATTATCTGCTCGCACCTGCCACGTACACGGCGCGCGGTTTCCGGTCGTGCCAGCCAAAATATCTTGTCGCCTACAGGTTGGTTCAACATGCGCTCTGCAGCATCCATGTCGATCGCCTGCAGCAGCGTCTTACCGATGATCGGATACGCATAGGTCGAGAGCGAATTGCGCCAGTCGCGCCGATGCTTGGCGTTGCGCCAGCCGTCTTCATGCGAAGCGATGAACCGCTCGGCTGCTTCCTCGAAAGTGATTGCCTTGGCCGCTTCGGTCGCCGCAGCGGCCTGCAGCACCCTACGGTGCTCTTTCGGGTCGATCCCCTCGGCAATCAGCCGGCGGTTGTCTGCATGCAGCTCGCGCGCCCGTTTGAGCGGGATGTCCTTGACTGAACCAATCCCCAACCAAGCTTCCTTGCCGCCGATCGTGTGCCGGCCGGTCCACGATTTTGAAGTCGCGCTGCGAACCTCAAGGTAGAGCCCGTCGCCATCGTGGTGCTTCCCAGCACCAAGCGCCTTGGGCTTCCCGGTGCCAGCTTGTTCGACCTGGAATGTCGTCAACCCCATCCCTGTTCTCCACCCTCCACCTGGAAAAGTGTCCGCCGGAACCCCCGAGATTTCCTACGGCGGACGCGCGGTCGATCACGATGGACTACGATGGGTTAAGAAGGGCAGAAATTCAAGCCATCTCGGGGCTTTTTTCGCTGTCAGCGATGGATTGCGATGGATTGCAAAGAGGGGTCTTGGTGGAGCCAGGGGGAGTCGAACCCCCGACCTCTTGAATGCCATTCAAGCGCTCTCCCAACTGAGCTATGGCCCCATCTCGCGCGGCATTGGGAACCCCGCACGTTTTATGAACCAAGCGATTGGGAACCCGCTTCACGCCGGGCGCCCCGTGCATGGTCTGGCGCAGCCGCGCTTGCGCGCCAGCCGCAGGTCCTGAAATCATATATCCGCAAAGACCTCAAGTCTCTTCCTCATCTAGACCGGATTGGGATCAGGTTTGAGCACTGGCTCCCTCCCGCGTCGCAACCGGGCTTCAGATTAGACGTCGCCCGGGACAAGCCCGGCGACGTCTAACTCAAAGACCGAAATCAGCTCTAAGTCTCTTCCTCGTTCTCGATGTCGCCACCAATGATTTCCGTGACATCGGTGTCCTCCTCCTCGGTCTCCTCAATGAAGGCGGCATCGTCGAGGCTTTCATCATCGATCTCGACATCATCATCCCCCTCGATCGCGTCAGCCGGGACTTTCTTTTTGCCCTGTGCTTCCGCGTCTGCCTCTTCAAGGGAGACAAACTCGGCCTCCTGGGTTTCCGGCACTTCGGCTTCGACCTCTCGCGCCACGACCCGTGCGGCTTCCGGGCGTCCGCGCGGAGCAAGTACCACCGCCTCGAACACAGTGCCGCATTTTGGACAGGTGATAGGGGCGTGGTTCAGGTCATAGAACCTCGCACCGCAATGCGCACATAGTCGCTTTGTACCTAGCTCAGGCTTTGCCACGGATTCGTTATCCCTCAAGGGTCGTTGAAAGCGGTTCTCCAGTTGGCGTTTCACGGCGGCTCTGTCAATAGACGTATGGATATCTGTGAATGCAAACGCCCCCAACCGCCGTGCGCAATCGCCACTGGCGTTTCGCCACCTGCGCGTTCTCTTGCCTCAACGGTTCATGACATCTGCGCCGCGCCGGCTCCGGCCGGCGTGTGGCCGCCTCGACAACGGGCTCTGAAGCGCGCCCAAAACGAAGTCACCACTGAACTTACGATCCGCGACTTCGTGCCATCCGGACTGGGGCAAATCGACCGCTACTTCGCCGGCAATCGCTTCCTCGTCAGCTTCTTTGCGGCCGGTTTGCCGGCACTGACTGCGCTCGATCTTTTACCGTTGCCATCGCCCGCAGCCTGCGCCGCCGCTTGGGCCGCTGCGTCGGCCGCCTCCTTGGCTTCGCGGAGCAGTCTCAGCCGGGCGGTCTTTTCCCGCTCAGCGCGCTGGCGGGCCAGGTATTCCGCCATGGCCTTGGCGGCCTCGCGGGCCTCCGTTTCCTTTTTCTTGAAATTCCGTTCGGCCCGCTCAAGGGCCTCTGGCGAGGGTGTTGCCAATGGTGCCGTCCTATTTTAGCGTCGAAATCAACCCCTTATATGGGGTCGGCGAGCGTGGTCTGCCATAGGGCGGCAGGAAAGGCTATTGCGTTGCAAGAAAAGCTTGACAGCGGCGCGTTCGCACGCCAAACTCGCGCAACAATGTGATTAGGGACGAGATCTATGCGCAATTTTGTTATCGTACTTAGAGGGCGCATCGCCGGGGGCGGGTAGACCGTCCGCGAATGAGGCGATGCGCGACAAGGGCCTTCGAGGCCCTTTTTTCATGCCCGGAGACGTTCCCAGATAACCCACAGACAAAGTAGCCGGAGTAACCTATGACAACCGAAGCCACCCGCTCGCGAACAATCACCGGCGTCCAGCAGCCCGGGCCGTCAGCAGCCGGGCCGCGAACAGCTGTCCTCGCCCAGGTGCAGGGCAGCACGCACCCGCCCGGTGGTGCCGGCTTGCGCCCCGACGGTGCGGCGAACGCCTCGCCTCCCTCTCGGGCAGACGGGTCGGGCGGCACGACAGGCGGCACGGCCCCGCCACTTCCTCCCGGTCCTGCCCCCCTACCCTCCTCCAAAAAGGGGGACGGCGTCGCTGCGGCTGGGCGCGGTAAGCCAGCGGCCAAACCCGTCAAGGAGGCGGGCGAGGTGCCCAAGCTGCCCGACCCCGGTACGCAGATGACTGGCGCCGAGATGGTGATCCGGGCGCTGGCCGACCAGGGCGTCAAGCACGTCTTCGGCTATCCGGGTGGCGCGGTGCTGCCAATCTACGATGCACTGTTCCATCAGGAAAAGGTGCGCCACATCCTGGTGCGCCATGAACAGGGCGCCGTGCATGCCGCCGAGGGCTATGCGCGATCGACCGGCAAAGTCGGTTGCGTGCTGGTCACCTCGGGGCCCGGCGCGACCAACGCCGTCACCGGCCTCACCGACGCGCTGTGCGACTCGATCCCGCTGGTGTGCATCACCGGCCAGGTGCCGACCCACATGATCGGCAATGACGCCTTCCAGGAATGCGACACCGTCGGCATCACCCGGCCCTGCACCAAGTACAATTACCTGGTGAAGAACATCGCCGACCTGCCCCGCGTGCTGCACGAGGCGTTCTATGTGGCGTCGAGCGGGCGGCCCGGCCCGGTGGTGGTGGACATCCCGAAGGATATCCAGTTCGCGACCGGCACCTATGCGAGGCCGAACGCGTTTCCGCACCAGGGCTATCGCCCGAGGCTCAAGGGCGACATCGAGAAGATCAGGGCGGCGGTTACCCTGATGGCGGCGGCGAAGCGTCCGCTGTTCTACACCGGCGGCGGCGTCATCAATTCCGGGCCGGCGGCGACGCGCCTGTTGGGCGAATTGCTGCGGATCACCGGCTTCCCGGTGACCTCGACCCTGATGGGGCTCGGCGCCGTGCCGGCCAGCGATCCGCAATGGCTCGGCATGCTGGGCATGCACGGCACCTACGAGGCAAATCTTTCGATGCACGACTGCGACGTGATGGTCTGCGTCGGGGCGCGGTTCGACGATCGCATCACCGGGCGGCTCGATGCTTTTGCTCCGCATTCGCGCAAGATCCACGTCGACATCGACCCGTCCTCGATCAACAAGAATGTCAAGGTCGACCTCGGCATCGTCGGCGACTGCGCTCACGTGCTCGAAGACATGCTGCGGCTGTGGCGCGAAGCCCGCGCGGCGCCGGACCGCAGCGCTCTCAAGGCATGGTGGGGCCAGATCGACAAATGGCGGGGCCGCAAATCGCTGGCCTACCGGCCTTCGGCCGACGTCATCAAGCCGCAATACGCGATCGAGCGGCTCTATGCAGCGACCCGGGATCGCGACGTCTACATCACCACCGAGGTCGGCCAACACCAGATGTGGGCCGCGCAGTTCTTCGGCTTTCAGGAGCCCAACCGCTGGATGACCTCGGGCGGCCTCGGCACCATGGGCTACGGGCTGCCGGCCGCGGTCGGGGTGCAGCTTGCGCATCCGGACTCGCTTGTCATCGACATCGCCGGCGAGGCCTCGGTGCTGATGACCATGCAGGAAATGTCGACGGCGGTGCAATACCGGCTGCCGATCAAGATCTTCATCCTCAACAACCAGTACATGGGGATGGTGCGGCAGTGGCAGGAGCTTTTGCACGGCGGACGTTACTCGGAGAGCTACACCGAGGCGCTGCCGGACTTCGTCAAGCTCGCCGAGGCCTATCACGCCGTCGGCATCCGCTGCCAGAAGCCAGCAGACCTCGACGCCGCCATCGCCGAGATGATCAACGTGAAGAGGCCCGTGATCTTCGACTGCGTGGTCGACCCGGCGGAAAATTGTTTCCCGATGATCCCGTCGGGACGGGCGCACAACGAGATGCTTCTTGGTGATGCGGCCGAGAGCCTGGAAGACGCCATCACGGAGGAGGGGAAGGTGATGGTGTAGCCTTTTGCCTCTCCCCGCTTGTGGGGAATCGTAGCCCGGATGGAGCGAAGCGAAATCCGGGACTGCCTTCCCCGCATTCCGCTGCGCTTCATGCGGGCTACGTCCCTCGATTGCGTCTCAAGGACATTAATCCGTGAACACGACTGCTCCAAGCACCACCCACTATCCCGCCGCCACCGTGGCGGAGGCGATTGAGAGCCACACGCTTGCGGTCATCGTCGACAACGAGCCGGGCGTGCTGGCGCGCGTCATCGGGCTGTTCTCCGGGCGCGGCTACAACATCGAGAGCCTCACGGTCTCGGAGATCGAGCACCAGAAGCACCTCTCGCGCATCACCATCGTGACGCGCGGCACCCCGATGGTGATCGAGCAGATCAAGAACCAGCTCGACCGCATGGTGCCGGTCCATCGCGTGGTTGACATGACCATCGCGGGCCCGGCGATCGAACGCGAACTCGCCATGGTCAAGGTGCGCGGCAAGGGCGACAACCGGGTCGAGGCGCTGCGCCTCGCCGATGCGTTCCGCGCGCGGGTGATCGACGCCACGATCGAAAGCTTCGTGTTCGAGATTACCGGCGGCTCGGACAAGATCGATCAGTTCATCACCCTGATGCTGCCGCTCGGCCTCGTCGAGGTGTCGCGCACCGGGATCGTTGCGATCGCGCGGGGGCCCGAGGGGATGTGATCACCCTCGCCCGCAAGCGGGAGAGGGAAAACAACTTTATACCCTTGCCGATGGTCTCCGGCTTGCTCCGAGCCATTATTGAACATAAAAGCAGCCACGAATTTGCAGTCATAACTGGAAATGGGGGTAACAAGACCATGCGCGTATATTACGACCGCGACGCCGACCTGAACCTGATCAAGGGGAAGAAGGTCGCCATTGTGGGCTATGGCAGCCAAGGCCATGCCCATGCGCTCAATCTGCGCGATTCCGGCGTCAAGGAAGTTGCAGTGGCGCTGCGCAAAGGCTCTCAAGGGGTCAAGAAGGCCGAGGGCGAGAAATTCAAGGTATTCGAGGTGGCCGAGGCCGCCAAATGGGCCGACGTCATCATGATGCTCACGCCCGATGAGTTGCAGGCCGACATCTACCGCGACCATATGCAGGGGAACCTGAAGAACGGCGCCGCGCTGCTGTTCGCGCACGGCCTCAACGTGCATTTTAACCTGATCGAGCCGCGCCCCGATGTCGACGTGCTGATGATTGCTCCCAAGGGCCCCGGCCACACGGTGCGATCCGAATATCAGCGCGGCGCCGGCGTGCCCTGCCTGCTCGCGGTCCATCGGGATGTATCCGGCAACGCCCATGATCTCGGCCTGTCCTATGCATCGGCGATCGGCGGCGGCCGCGCCGGCATCATCGAGACGACCTTCAAGGAGGAATGCGAGACCGACCTGTTCGGCGAACAATCGGTGCTGTGCGGCGGGCTGGTCGAACTGATGAAGGCCGGCTACGAGACGCTGGTGGAGGCCGGTTACGCGCCCGAGATGGCGTACTTCGAATGCGTGCACGAGGTGAAGCTGATCGTCGACCTGATTTATGAGGGCGGCATCGCTAATATGAATTACTCCGTCTCCAACACGGCCGAATATGGCGAATATGTCTCCGGCCCGCGCGTGGTGACACCGGAAACCAAGGTGGAGATGAAGCGTATTCTCGGCGACATCCAGTCCGGTCGCTTCGTCAAGGATTGGATGTTGGAAAACAAGGTCAATCAGACCTCGTTCAAGGCGATGCGCACCAAGCTGGCCGAGCATCCGATCGAGCAGGTCGGCGCCAAGCTCCGCGATATGATGCCGTGGATCAAGCAGCGCGCGCTGGTCGACAAGAGCCGGAATTGATCGGCCGGAATTGGCTACGGTCTGCGCCGCGCACGCTGCGCGCAGCCGCGCGGCGCGTCTCGTTTTGCTTATGCGGGCGTCCTCAGTGCGGGCCAGACGGTCGCACGTCGAAAGCTGTCCTCCTGTGCGGGCACGAAATGTTAAAATTATACAATTTTAGATGAACTTATCACAATCTTGGGTTAACATATCTCGTTTTGGGTCGCTGGGCGGGTGATCGGTCGGACTGGTTTTGATCGGTTTCTCCGACCCGGCGAAATTCCAAATCACAGCGAAAATTCCGGCCAGCGTACAAGGGAGGATGTCATGCGTTTCAAATTGCTTGCATCGGCCGCGTTGATGGCAGCTCCATTCATGCTGCTCAGCGCGTACGCCAATGCAGTGGAATTCTCCGCAACGTTCTCTGGGTTCGAGGAAGTCGGCGCTCTCAACGCCGAGACGGGGGCGATCTTTTCTCCCGGGAAGGGGACGCTCGATCTGGACCTCAATCGAAACGCACGCACGATCGCGTTCAAGCTGTCGTTTTCCGGCTTGAGTGCGCCTGTCACACAAGCTCACATTCACTTCGGCAAGCGGCATGTGCCAGGCGGTGTCATGGTGTTCTTCTGCACCAACCTCAACAACGGCCCGGCGGGAACTCAACTTTGTCCGGCGGGCGGTGGAACCGTGACTGGAACGATCACTGGCGGAAACGTTGTCGCGATTCCTGGGCAGCACATCACGGCCGGCGATTTCGACGCGCTGGTCGCGGCGCTCGCCTCCGATACCGCCTATGGCAACATCCACACCACGAATTTTCCAGCCGGCGAGATTCGCGGCCAGATCCGCCGCGACGATCAGGACGACAAACGCTAGACGGCGCACGCGTGCAGCGGCGTCGTGCCAACACGGCGCGAGAGCTTGCAGCGCGACCGCAGTCGCACTGCGGCCGTGGGGCAGTTGTAATCATTCGCAGTGACCAACGCAGCGCAGGTGAAGCTCGCACCATAGCGCGGTAGCAATGGGGCCATGCGATGAGGAAGGCACTCCTTTCAATCGCTATCGGGGTCGGCCTGGTGGCCGTTCCCGCAGCGACCTATGAAGCGTTGGCGCCAGCTCAACCTCCGGCCGAACTGCGACCTGCCTGGACCGAATTCAAGTGGCCGTTTCCGATCGACCAATGGGGCATAGGCAGAGCGTTCGCTTGCAAGCCGGCGGAGTGTGGGGTCGCGGTCAACGTCTATCTGCGGCCGAAGATCGGCTTCTGCAAATGCGCCACCGGCGTCGATGACGACGACGAATTGGAACGCGTGGGCGACAACGCGTTGATCGGCGCGAACACCGTCGCACTCGGTCCGGGGCGCCCGGTCGAAATCGCCTGGATGAAAGGCCGAAGCCGGCCCTATGGAACAACGGACCCGGCGCAGGGACGCGTTCTGTCGATCGGGTTCAACGACGGTTGCGACGTCATTGTCACGCTGGTAACGCTCGGAGCGGGAGATCGGGATGTGCTCGAACCGGCGGTGCTCGCATTCCTCAACAGCGAGCGCGTACTGCGTTGGGTGAAGTGGCTGCTGTCGTGAGGCTGGTTACGAAATTACTGACGAAGTGCTATCGCCGTGACCGACGCAGTCACGACGAATGGTGATGCGGTTGTCAGCAAGGCTGCCGCCGTATGGGTTGCGCTCGCCGACGTTACGGTTGCGTTCCGAGTCGCGGGAGCTGCCACCTACACGGCTGTGCAGAACGCCTCGCTCACGGTTGGAGCGAACGAGTTCGTCGCCATCGTGGGGCCAACCGGCTGCGGAAAATCGACCCTGCTCAACGTCGCGGCGGGATTGCTGGCGCCGTCTTCGGGGCGTGTCGAAATCTTCGGCAGTGCCCTTGCGGGCCTCAACCGTACCGCCGGCTATCTGTTCCAGTCCGACGCGCTGTTTCCCTGGAAGACCGCGATCGAGAATATCGCGATCGGCCTGGAGATCGCCGGCACGCCGACGGCGGAGGCCCGCGGGCGGGCCGAGCAGTGGATGACCCGGGTCGGACTTGCGGGCTTCGGGGCGCGCTATCCGCACATGCTGTCCGGCGGTCAGAGGAAGCGTGTCGGCCTCGCCCAGGTGCTGATCCGCGATCCGCGCATTCTCTTGATGGATGAGCCGTTCGGCCCGCTCGACGCGCAGACGCGCCAGATCATGGGCAATCTGCTGCTCGACCTGTGGAGCGCCGATCGCAAGGCTGTGCTGTTCGTCACGCACGATCTCGAGGAGGCGATCGCGCTGGCCGACCGCGTCGTCATCATGTCGGCGGGCCCCGCTGCGCGCATCATCGGCAACTGGGCGGTGGCGCTGCCGCGTCCCCGCGACATCGCCGAGGTGAAGCACGAGAAGGCATTTCAGGACCTGCACCGCGAAATCTGGGCGGTGCTCAAGGCGGAAGTGCTCAAAGGATACGCGTAGGATGGGTTGAGCGTCAGCGAAACCCATCATCGGCCTGTCTTCACGGTGCGGCCGTGATGGGTTTCGCTTCGCTCAACCCATCCTACGCAGAATATTTCATGGGAGACATCACTCGTGTCACGCCCCAAGCTTCTCCTGCTCCAAGCCATCGTCGCCGTCATTGTGATCGCGTTGTGGCACGTTCTGAGCACCGACGCGTACTTCGGCACCGCGTTGCTGCCACCGTTCTTCTTCTCGACGCCGGGCGATGTGGCGGCGCGCGTGGTGCGGCTGTTCGCGGGCGGCTCCATCTGGCGGCACCTATGGGTGACGCTTGCCGAATCGATGCTTGCCTTTGCGATCGGCGCGACCGCCGGGGTGTTGATCGGCTTCTGGTTCGCCCGCAAGCCTGTCATAGCTGCGGTGTTCGATCCCTACGTGAAAATGATCAACGCGCTGCCCCGTGTCGTGCTGGCGCCGATCTTCACGCTGTGGTTCGGGCTTGGCATCTGGTCGAAGGTCGCGCTCGGCATCACGCTGGTGTTCTTCATCGTGTTCTTCAACGTCTACCAGGGTGTCAAGGAGGTGAGCCCGACCGTGCTTGCCAATGCGCGCATGCTCGGCATGAACGAGCGCGCGCTCATGCGCCACGTCTACTGGCCGTCCGCGCTGTCGTGGATGTTTTCGTCGCTGCACACGTCGGTCGGCTTCGCGGTCGTCGGCGCCGTGGTCGGCGAATATCTCGGCTCCGCCGCCGGCCTCGGCTACCTGATCCAGCAGGCCGAGGGCATATTCGACGTTGCTGGCGTGTTCGCCGGCATGCTTATCCTCGCGGCATTCGTGATTGCGATCGATGGCGCGGTGACCGTGGTGGAGCGACGGTTGCTGGTGTGGCGGCCGGCGGTCGCGGAGACGCGGGGGTGAAGGGTCATCGATTTGTGGCGGAAGATGTCGGCCTCCTCGATTGTGAGGGTGCCGAGTTTATCCTCGTCGGTGCGCGCACCAATCCCGAGCGGGCCTAGGAGATCGATATAGAAACGGAGCACGAGACGGCTCACGGATATTTTTCGACAGCTCAAAATGCCCCATCGCGAGCAACCGATCGAACTCCTGATCAAGGCGAATGGTAAAAGATCAAGCGTTTGCGGAGCGGAGCTTTCGAGAAGACGGGGATATGAAGGCCGGGTTGATTGGTTTTCGTTTTGCCCGCATGGCATGGTAGGCTTGCCTCATCACCAAATCAGCCGATGGTACGTGAACGGAGGGCAGCCCCATGAGAAACGATGGTCATGACCGGCGGGAATTCATTGCGAAGAGCTTGTGCCTCGCCGGGACGGCGGGCCTGCTGACGTCGGCCTTGGCGCCCGGCAGCGCCCGAGCCCAGTCGTCGCCGCGACCGATCCGCCGGTCGGAGCGCTATGACGACAGCTTCATCACCGAGCGCAAGCCTTTCAAGTGGCCCGGCAACAATACCCTTGCGATTTGGTTCGCGCCCAATGTGGAGGTCTGGCAGTTCGACTCCGCGTTCGGGGTCGGCATTACGCCCAACCCGACCAACCATGTGCCCGACGTCTTCAACTATGCCTGGCGCGAATATGGGATGCGGGTCGGCCTGTGGCGGCTTGCCGACGTGTTCGACGAGGCCGGCGTGAAAGCGACGGTGGCGTTGAATTCACAGGTCTGCGACGTCTATCCGAAAGCCATCGATGAAATGAAAAAGCGCGGCTGGGAGTTCATGGGCCATGGCACCACGAACTCCACGAACCTCGCCGGGCTCAACCCGGAGACTGAGCGCGAAACCATCCGGGGTATTTTGAAGACGATCGAGCAGGCGACCGGGAAACGGCCGCGCGGGTGGCTCGGCTCCGGCCTGATCGAGACTTATGACACGCTCGACATTCTGGCCGCGGAGGGCGTGAATTATTGCGGGGACTGGAACAATGACGATCAGCCCTACCCGATGAAGGTGAAGTCCGGAAAGATGTTCGGGATTCCGTACTGCAACGAGATCAACGACATCCCGCTTTACATCCGCAAGGGCTACACGGGCGAGCAATATTTCAGGTCGGTGGTCGACCAGTTCGACGCACTTTATGCCGACAGCCGCAAGCAGCCCCGTGTCATGGGCGTTCCGTTGCACCCCATGATCTCGGGTCAACCGCTGCGCATCAAATATCTCCAGCGCGCCATTGCGCATATGAAAGAGCATCAGGGCGTGTGGTTCGCGACCGGGAGCGAAATCATCGACGCCTATCAGAGCGTGGCGTGAAGCCGATCTATAGAGTTGATGCAGCCGATTCGATGAGCTGCATCGCCCGCGAAACCCCCGGGCCCGTCATTCCGGGGCGGCCCCGCCGGGCGGCAAGTGCGGAATGACATCGCATGTGATTTGAAACTCGAAAACAACTTTACTGGACGGGAGGACATCAAATGGGACGCAGCTCTGCTGCCTCGCGGCTTAAGGAGAGATTTTCGTGGGTGCTTCGCCTCATCGCGGCAGCGGCGGTCGTCGCGAACGCGCCAGCCTTCGCTCAAACCGCGACGGTCGGCGCACGCGAGGTGCCGGCGCGCAGCGTGCCGGTGCCGGATACTGTGAGCCCGCAAATGCAGAAGATCATTGCGGCACCGCTGCCGGCAACATGGAATGTAATTCCTAAAACGGCGGACGAATGGAGGGCGCAAGTCAATGAGGCCGCCGCCGTCGCGGTCCAGGCGCTGCCGGCAATGCGCGCGCAGCTTCACGTCAAAGCCGAGCCGCGCGTCATTGACGGCGTGAAGACCTTTGACATCGTGCCTGAGACCATCCCGCCCCAGAACCGCAACCGGCTCCTCATTCACGTCCATGGTGGCTGTTATGTGTCGAACCCCGGCGAAGCCGGGACCAGCGAGGCGATCCTGATGGCGGGCCTCGGCGGCTTCAAGGTGATCTCGGTCGATTACCGCATGCCACCCGAGGCACCCTATCCGGCGGCGCTCGATGACGCCATGACGGTCTGGAAGGCAGCTTTGAAAATGGCCGAGCCGAAGAACATGGCGATCTTCGGCACCTCCGCGGGCGGCGCTTTGACGCTCTCCATGGTACTGCGGGCGAAGCAGGACAACCTGCCCCTTCCGGGCGCAATCGCGTCCGGAACCCCGATGTCCGATCTCACCGGCAGCGGCGACAGCTTCGTGACCAACGCGATGCTCGACAATGTGCTGGTGGCTTATGGCGCAAGCTGCGACAAGCGGGCCGCGCTCTACGCCAACGGACACGACCTGAAGGATCCGCTGCTGTCGCCGGTCCATGGCGACATGCACGGCTTTCCGCCCGCGATCCTCACCACCGGCACGCGCGATCTGCTTCTCAGCAATACGGTGCGGGTGCATCGCAAGCTGCGCGAGGCCGGAGTCGAAGCGGTGCTGCAGGTGTTTGAAGGCCAATCGCACGCGCAATATATGCGGGATGTCAACGCACCGGAAACTAAGGACGCCTTCGGCGAGATCGCCCATTTTTTCGACCAGCATCTGGGGAAATGACACCGAGAGATCGGAGCGGCAGTTGCCGGTTTCAGGCGACTGCAGAGCTATCGAACCTTGAATCGACAATGCCGCCGACCCGATATCGGTCTGACACCTTGAGCGCGACCACATCACGTTCTCATCCAGCCGCTGGTGGAGAGGTGCGACAAAAATGCAGAAGATCAACTTGAGTGAAAAATTCGGTCTCTTCACCGATCGTTGGAGGCCGAAAGTGATTGCCACCGTCAACGGACAAGAGGTCAAGATCGTAAAGGTGAAGGGCGTCTTTCCATGGCATCGCCACGAGAATGAGGACGAGTTCTTTATGGTGTGGAAAGGCAGATTTTCAATCGAATTCAGAGACCGCGTCGTGAACTTGGGGCCCGGTGAGTGCCTTGTGGTGCCGTGCGGTGTGGAGCACCGAACCTGCGCCGACGAGGAAGCGGAAATACTCTGTTTCGAACCGGCAGGTACGGTGAACACGGGAAGTGTTCGTGATGAACAATACACCGCGCCAATTGGGATAACCGTTTAGCCGGGTCACCGTTTAGATCGGGATCAGATCAGATCGATAACGCCCCGCATCACCGGCACGCAGTTGCCGCCAATATGCGCGGCGACCACGGTACCGGCACGTTTTTCGGCCGATGCCACCATAAGGCTTGGGCGCCCCATGTCGACGCCCTGCGAAATTTTCCGCTCCAATCGCAAATCCCGCTCGGCGCGAAGCGTCGCCAACAGTCCGATCAATGCCACGTTGGCGGATCCGGTCGCCGGATCTTCGGTCACGCCGTATAGGGGCGCGAACATGCGCGTCTCGACATCGGCGGCGGGCGTACCGGTCTCCACGTAGAGGTGGATGCCGGTCGCAAGGGTCGTCGGCACATGCTGTGCGAAGATTTCGGTGCGCGGCCGCGCCGCTGCGAGCGTGGCGCGGCTTGCGACCGCGGCAAAAATCAGCGGAATGCCGCAGGACGCAATGCAGGGCTGGTGAGATCGCGTATCGATGTCGGTGGGCGCGAGGGAACACGCCGAGGCGATGATCTCGCGGGCAATATACTGGTAGATCGCAAAACCCTGCGGCGCGGCGAGACGCGCCCCCGTCACGGTCGAGCCATCGCGAAGGAGCTTGATACGGACAAGGCCGGCCTTCTCCTCAAAAATCATCGTTTCGCCGGACATGGGCAGGGCGGCGCTTGCCGTCGTGCCGGCGAGCACGAAGGCAGTGCCGACGTTCGGATGTCCGGCAAACGGTAGCTCAGCGCGAGGAGTAAAGATGCGCACTTGGGCCGTATGAGCGGCGTCATGCGGCGGCAGCACAAAGGTTGTCTCGGACAGGTTGAATTCCGCCGCGATCGCCTGCATCTGGGCGGAGGTGAGGCCGCGCGCATCCGGCACAACGGCGAGCGGATTGCCGCCGAACCGCCGATCCGTGAAGACGTCGACGGTGACGAATTCCCGTTTCACGGCGCCGCAGCGATGCCGCAGGTAGGCTCGAGCGGGGGCACACCCGGCGGCATGCGACGCGCCTTGGTGGCCTGCTCGAACGCATAGGCGAGGCGCAGCAGAACCGGTTCGCTCCAGGCGCGGCCCGTAAAGGTCGCGCCGAACGGATAATCAGGGGTCGGCGTCAGGCCAACTCCGGCAATCATTCCGGCCGGCACCTGGACGCTCGGATAGCCCGCTTTGGCGGCGATCGCGGCACCGGCGCGACCGGGGAACAGGATGGCGTCCAGCTTGTGCTCGTCCATATAGGCGTCGATCCCGAGCGTGCGCGCCGCACGAATATCCATGCGCCGCGCCGCGATGTACTCGATAGCGTCGAGACCGCCCTCCGATGCCTCTGAAGCGAGAAAGATATCCTGGCCGAAACGCAGCGCGCGGTCGGCGTTAGCGGAGTTGAAGGCGATGATATCCGCCATCGTTCGCATCCTGGTGCCCTTGGCCCAATCCCGCAGATAGGCGTTGAGATCGTGCTTGAGTTCGTAGAGGTAGATGACGGGGCGCCGTTCCGCCTGGTAGCGGGTCGGACTTTCGGGATTGAGGTTGAGAATGGCGGCTTCGGTGGCGGGGCCGCCGATCCAGCCTATGGTTGGCATGTTGGCGCGCACAAGGATTGCGCCAGCCGCCTCCAGGGCTGCGATTGCGTCGCGCATCACTGCGGCGGCGCGCTGCGGCAGTGGCCCGTAATAGACGTCGTTTGCTGGATCAGAGGGATCGCTTGGTATACCGATGCGCGCACCGCGCAGGCCATCCTTGTCGAGAACGCCGGTATAATCGGCCGGGCGCTGCAGTTCCCGCGTCGCGTCGTCTTCCGGATCGGTCCAGGCCAGCACGTTGAGGAGGATCGCGGCATCACGTACCGTGCGGGTGAGCGGGCCTGCGGTGTCCTGGCTGTGGGCGATCGGGATGATACCGGCGCGGCTGATCAGTCCGACCGTCGGCTTGACGGTGACGACGCCGTTCTGGTTGGCGGGCGAGAGCAGCGAGCCAGAAGTTTCCGTGCCGATCGCGGCTGCGGCGAGCCCAGCTGCGACCGCGACCGCGGACCCGGAGCTCGATCCGCCGGGCTGCACGATCGGAACGCCTCTGGCGTTGACCTCCAGCGCGTAGGGATTTTTGACTTGGCCGCCGAGCGATGAATACCCCGATGGCATGTCGATCGCCAGAATATTGGCGAACTCCGTGAGGTTTGCCTTGCCGAGGATTACGGCACCGGCGTCGCGCAGCAGCTTTGTCACCGTCGCGTCGCGATTGGCATATGCGTCGGCAAGCGCCAACGATCCCGCAGTGGTGTGCTGGGCGTCGCCGGTCGCGATATTGTCCTTGAGGAGAATAGGGATTCCTTCCAACGGCCGGCGCGGGCTGGACTTGCGGGCGTCGAGCATCTCGGCGATGGCGAGTGCGTCTGGATTCATTTCGCGCACTGAATTGAGATGGGGGCCTGCGCGGTCATAGGCTTCGATCCGTGCCGTGTAGGCACGCACCACACCGGCCGCCGTGGTGCGGCCGGCAGCGAGTGCCTCCCGCAGATCGCCGATCGTCGCATTGTCGACACACATGGCTCCCTCCGCAGCAACGGCGGGCGCCATCACCGGACAGGCTATCAAGGCAAGCAATACCACCATGATACGGGGCATCATCACACCCTCCCAGAGGCGACGCCAGGTTCAAGGCCCAGCTCGCCGCGAGTGTGAGGTAACCTATGCGCATCCGCAATGGTAGTGAAGGGGACCTGGGCAATATCGGGTACGGCAGGAACGTCGATCAAGGTGTTTAATCAACGGGATCACCGGGATATCGGCGCTGATCGGCCGACGAGCGCCCCCGATGCACCGATTCAACAAACCGATATGTGACAGACCGATTCAACGACGCCGATATGCGCGGCATCGCCCATAGCCTGTGTTTGATAAGTTTTGGACGCCTCCAGGTTTTGGTACGCGGCCCACAGACCAGCCGTCTCGACACCGACAGAGACGTTAGAGCAAGAAAGCTTCGTACTCAGTTTCTCAGTGGCGACCAATCACAGCGTCATCGATATACCGTTAAAGCTCCTGCGGAGGCACACGCTTGAGACTTCGCGGACATCCGGCATCATTCTTCCCGCATGAGCAGTTCCGGCAGCCTCGAGAAGTCGACCGCCAGCTGGCGTGCCTCTTCCATAGTGAGGACGCCCGCTTGCCGCCCGATGTCTGATGCGACCCGGACACGGAAGGTGCAGAGCCGCTGGCCCCCGGCATCCTCGACTGCATAGCCGACCGGTAGCTCGACCACGTGCCAGGGCTGCGGCAGGCGGTGGCTCGTCACTCCTGGTTGACGCTTTGCGAATTCGAAGCGACCTGTCCGCATAGCATGTCCCTCTTGCCGCACATGCGGTGCCGCGACGGGACCCCGGCCCCTCGGGGGTGGTTTGGGATGCCGGGAGGCCGAGGCTGCGCGACGTGGTTACGAAGTAACGAATGCCACGCCTGGACTCAACGCCAAGCACTGTGCGGTGTTCCCGCGGATCGACGCAGAGCTGCAGAACGGGGCAGAGCCCGGCGGGATAACGCTGGTGGCTGCGCGGCGATCTTGCCTGCCTCAGACCACATGATCGGGCGCCAGCGGGCAAGCCTGTTCGGTGTCGCCGGCCTCGATTTGCACGGTGGTGTGAGAAATCTTGAATTGGTGCTCCAACTCACGCGAGATTTCGTGCAGCAGGCGATCATCGAGCCCGGCTCCGGGGCGTACCAAATGTGCGGTGAGGGCGTTTTCCGTGGTGCTCATTGCCCAAATGTGAAGGTCGTGGATTTCACTCACACCGGGAAGCCCGCGCAGGTAGCATTCTACGCTGGCGCGATCAACGCCCTGCGGAACTGCGGCCAGCGACATCATGATGGACTCGCGCAACAGGCCCCACGTTCCCCACACGATGAGTACCGAAATGACGAGGCTGGCCAACGGATCCAGTCGGTTCCATCCGGTGACGTAGATCATGGCGCCTGCGACCACCACGCCGAATGAAATTGCCGCATCGCCCAGCAGATGGAGGAACGCACCACGGACGTTGAGATCGCCCTTGCGGCCCGCCATCAGCAGCCATGCCGATACGCCGTTCACCACAATGCCAATGGCAGCGACGATCATCACGGTAACGCCAGCGACCTCGCCGGCACTAGCAAGCCGGCGGAGCGCCTCCCACCCAATGGCGCCGGTCGCCACCATCAGGATGATGCCATTGAAGAGCGCCACCAGGATGGAGGCGGACCGGAACCCATAGGTATAGCGTTTCGTCGGCTGCCACCGCGCCATGCCATGGGCGCCCCATGCCAGCAGCAGCCCAAGCACGTCGCCCAAATTGTGACCGGCGTCGGCAATGAGCGCGACTGAGTTCGCGAATACGCCGAACGCGACCTGTGCGACTACAAGAGCAATGTTCAGCACTGCCGCGACCGCAAAAGCCCGGCCGAAATCCTCAGGCCCGTGATTCAGTCCGCCATGGTCGTGATATTCGTCGTGATCGTGAACGTGATCGAGATGAGCATTTGACATGACGGGTTCCGACACCACCGAGCACAATGCGGGTCTTTCCGCCATCCTTGCCGCGATCGCAGCCGATGGCAAGCGTGCACTGATCGTCAGGTTGAGGAAGACTCCGCACTCTGTGCCATGCCGTCGGCGCGCGCGCCAGTCGCCAGCCGCACCAGCATAATGACATCGCTGCGGATTCGGCGCACCGCCAGATACACGCCGGTGGCGCTCGCAGCCACACCGCCCAGCATGAGGGTTATCACGATGATGTCCCATGCCGGCCTGGCGCGCAACCAAGCAGCAAAATCGATACGGTGGAGCCCGGCGAACAGCCAGCGGTGCCAGCGCGCGTTTAAGTCGGCGCGACCTAACAGTGCGCCGGAGGTCGGGTCGAGATAATACCGCGTATGTTCGGCGTCGTTCGCGATGATTCGATAAGCGGGCAACACGACCCGGTCATGATGGCTGAAGTAGTAGGCGTCCTCTTCGCGCAGAATGCCTTGTGCCGAAACGCCGTTTGGCCCGACGATCCGCGCGGCGGCCTGGGCGAGTTCGGGCTCCGATAATGGTGCGGCATTTCCAGAATCATCCAACCGGGTGACTGTTCCGTCGGCGGCGGTCGCGAGCCAGAACAGCCTGCCGCCAAGGGGCGCGGTGACAAGGCTTACGGCATTGACCGACCGTTCCTGCATGGCAGCAAGCGACCTTCGCACCTCACCCCACCTGGGAAGCGAGCCTTCGAGCCGGCCCGTCTCTCCGCCACCACTCCGGCTCTCGAGAAAGCCCCAGGGGTTCATTGAAATCAGCCCGCTCACCACGAAGGTGAGCACGAAGATTCCGGACACCAGCCCGGTCAGGTGATGCCAGTAGAACAGGCCGCGATAAGGCGACAACCTCCTGTCCTTGCCGCGCCGGAACTGTGATATGCCAAGACAGAGTCCGAGAACAGTCAGAAATGTACCGATAATCGAGGTCCAGATGACTGTCTCGCTCCATATCGGTCCGTCGCTGCGCAACGCTGTTAGGTAGAACCAATGCGGGATGGCGCCCAGCCAGTTCCAGAACCGCTGGGTCGACGTGGTGCGCAGCACGACCTGGCCACTGGTGCTCGATATGTAGATGGTCGAGCGTTCGGCATCGTTGAACGTGAAGCGGTGCAATGGGCGGTCGCGGCGATAGCGGCCGACAGTCCATTGATCTTCATAGATGGTCGCGGCGGATACAACATCCGTTGGCCCGGCAATCCGCGTGACGACATCGAGGGCGATCGCCTGGGCGTCCGCGATGTCGAAACGCCCGACACCGGTACCCTGAGCGAGATCGATCACCGTGTCCGGCAACGGCGGACGCCGCAGTCGCAACACGAGTGTACCTAGTAGATTCTCGATCTGCACGCGGTAAAACTGCTGATTGTCGGGGATGAGTCCGTCCGCGATCCGGCAACACACTTGCCATGATATGGGCGACAGCATACCCACTCGACCCTGCTCGGTGAGCCGCGGAAACCCGACATACATCATGACAATGCCGGATGCGAACCAGACCAGCATCACAACACCGACCACGATTCCAAGATAACGGTGGAAAACCACCAAAGTGCGCCACAGGAAACTTGTCATGGCGGCAAGTGTATCAGGGATATCGAGGGTGCTCCATCGGTCTACCAGCAAAGCTGCCGATATGGCGCCGGGCGGTTCTTGTCCAACATCGACGAACTGCATCCACCGATGCGGATGAGCCGTCATATTGCGTCTTCATCGGCCTCCCGTACGATCGCGGATCGGCAGCAGCGGACGATCCTGCACGGCGCATCCTATGGCGATCTTGTGGGAGCGAAGCTGATTGAGACCTATGCGAAGAATCCGGACGGCAGCTTCAATTTCGATGCCACAGAGCGGTAACGGGCGCGGGTTTCGCTGACGCAACCCGTCCTACGGTCTGTCGTTGCTCACCAATCCTATTTGAACCTTTATCCGGACGGTGGCGACTAACCGGAAAGGAGTTCATTTTTTCGGGTAAGGAGGGCATCGGTGCTGCGCCAGTTGATCAACGGCTTTACGGCCGTCATTGCCGTCTGTGCCGCGATCGGTATCGGCTCGAGCGCTGCATGGTCGAATGTCGTGGCGCCGACGTTCGATCAACCGCAGATGACGCGAGCCCAATTCGATCAGGCCTTTGCCGATGCCGCAGCGGCGTCGCGCTTCGGAAATACCCCCGCCAACCGGGAGAAGCTTCGCAACGTCGGCTGGAAATACCTAAGCGTTCCGCTCGTGAGCAAGTGACGTCGGCACTTCAGACCGCCCGTGAAAACAAGCAAGCAGCCATTCGACGCAAATCCGCGCCTTTCCAGCGCGGATTTTGTTTTTGGTACGAGCCGCCATTGGATTTGCCTGGCGGTGTCGTGCCGCCGAATTGCCCTTCCAGCTCTGCAGTGAGCCCTGTATTGTAGTCAAGGTCGAGCCTGGATTTCGGGGAGGCAGCGCCATGCAAATCCCTCGTCGCCAATTTCTTCAGCTCGCCGGGGCTGTGGCGGCAATGCCCGTCCTTTCGCACCGCGCGCTGGCGCTTGACTATCCGGTCAAGCCGATCCGCTGGATCATCGGCTATCCGGCGGGTGGCTCCGCGGACACTGTATCGCGGATCTTGGCGCAGTGGCTGACGGAACGGCTCGGCCAGCCGATCATCATCGAAAACAAGCCCGGCGCCGCCACCAATATCTCGCTACAGGCCGCAATCAATTCGCCGCCCGACGGCTACACGATGGTCTATCTCGGGACCTCCGCCACAGTAAATCCATCGTTCTTCGAATCGCTGCCCTTCGATGTGCTTCGCGACATCGCGCCGGTGTCGGGCGTCGCCGACTTTCCGTTCGTGTTCGTGGCGAACAAGTCGATCCACTCTAAGAACGTTGCCGAGTTCATCGCTTATGCGAAGGCCAACCCGGGCAAGATCAGCATGGCCTCGTTCGGCGCCGGCACTTCGTCCCATCTCGCCGGCGAACTGTTTCAGGCCATGACCGGAATCAAGCTCGTCCACGTACCCTATCGGGGCGAGGCCTTCGCGCTCGCCGACATGATCAGCGGTCACGTGGAGGTGATGTTCGACACTTTGTCGGCCGCCCTGCCGCATATCCGTTCGGGCGCGCTGCGAGCGCTCGCGGTGGCCGGCAAGAACCGATATGAGGGACTACCCGACGTACCGACAGTCGGCGAGACCGTCGCAGGATACGACGCGATGTCCTGGGGCGGAATCGGCGTGCCGCGAGGCACGCCGCCCGACATCATCGATCGGCTCAATCGCGAGATCAACGCCGCCCTCGCGGATCCGGTTGTACATAAGCGGCTCAACGATGTTGCGGCCATGCCGATCTTCTATACGCCGGCGGAGTTCCGCGCCCTGATGGTCGCTGAAACCGAGAAATGGGCCAAGGTGGTCAAGCGCTCCGGCGCCAGGGCGGAGTGAGCCAATGCACCGCTATGTAGTTTCCGACTCCATCAAAGAGCGTGTGCTTCGCCGCCAGGGCAAGCTCGTAAGCCACGATGAAATCGGCGCGGCCCGCGCAGCGCTGGTCGTTGTCGACATGCAGAACCATTTCGTGGCCGAAGGCTTTCCGGCCGAAGTGCCGCTCTCCCGCGAAATCGTGCCCGCCATCAATCGCCTGGCGAGCGCAATGCGCGCCGCCGGCGGGTACGTGGTTTGGGTCCAGACCACCGCCACGGGCGCGCTCGAGCACTGGGGCAACCATCACAGATACATGCTCACGCCCGAGCGCGCGGCAAAGCGGCTGGCGAGCCTCGATGAAGGCGCCGAGGGCTTCAGGCTCTTCCCGGGACTCGAACCGCTATCGGACGACATGCGCGTGAAGAAGATTAAATATTCGGCCTTCATGGCAGGGTCTTCGGACATCGATGCACAACTGAGAAGCCGCAGCATCGACACGGTGCTCATCGCCGGGACCGCGACCAATGTGTGCTGCGAGTCCTCCGCACGCGACGCCATGATGCTGGACTACCGCGTCATCATGATATCGGATGCCAACGCGACCTGGACCGATGAAGAGCATGCGGCGGCACTCGACAATTTCATGCTGTTTTTTGGCGATGTCATGACGGCGGGCGAGGCCAGCAGCCGGTTGGTGGCGGCGAAGAATCGTATGAGCGCGTAACGCGCGCGGTTTGCCCCGCAGCGCGTGCCCGTGGAATGCAGGACGTAGCGGTCATTTCCGCAATCGATTGAAATATCTCAAATCCGGTGGCGGCTGATCCTTCTTGATCGGCATCAAGAAGCCGTCGGCGCTCAGAAAGTAGTCCTCCTTCCCGACGACAACGTGAACGTTGTTTTCCGCACAAATATCCTCACGCCACCAGATCGGCTTATTCGTCACGACGCGACCGTAGTTCTTCACGACTGTCCACGGACGCGTCAGCGCATTGTCGATGGTAGTGATTTCGTCGTGCAGAAGGTTGGGGTCGGCTTTGTCAAGGTAGATCTTTTCCCTGATGACTGTCCGACCATCCTCGTGGAAAGGAATGCCGCTGGCATCGTAGGTGCGGGGATTTTTAAGGCCGCGGGTCTCCACTACGAGCAGGTCGTACCGGCCGTCGCCGTCCTCGTCGATCCATTTGCCGATCGAATAGCCAGCAAACATTGGATTGGCGTCCATGTCATCCGGCCAGTCGCGTCCGTCGGTGTGAATGCGACGGCTGTCATGGATGTGTTCGATCAAGATGTGAGTGGTATCAGCCGTCACGACGATTTCCATCGGCGAATACGCGTGCATGATTCGCGGCATGCCCGGCGACAGGCACCGATAGGTCGGATCGATGCCCTGCCCGCCACGGGCCTGATCCGCGAGGTTCGCCTCGTAGATGGCATGATATTCGTCAGTCAAAGGGGCTTCCTGTAGCCGGCCCGGAGGCTTGGTCGGGTCGAATCGACCCACCCCGCGGGCGCCCTCGGCGCGAACCCATTGGCCCTTCAAATCGGGATATTTGGAGTCGTCCCATGCCTGAGAATCCACAGTTGTGAAACACGGCGCTGCCAAGAGCGCGGCAGCAGCGAGCGAGATGCGATAACGCATGGTTGTTATCCCCACGATTTCCGCTGACCCACGATTACCATGTGGATCGCGTTTTCACGTCCAACCGAGCCGCCGCATGATGGCCCGACCCATTACCCAGTCCTTGTCCTCTTCAGACAGAAACGGCAGTTCCTCGGTGAAGTGCGTGATGCGCTGCTGGTATGTAAATTTAGGGAAGCGGTCGATACCGGCGGTGAGGTCGGTGCCCCAGAAACTGCGGCGCGGCCCGAATACATCGAACACACGCTTGATGTGATCGGTCAGATCGCGAAATGGGTAAGGCTGCGAGGACTTGTGGGGTACGGAAGACATCTTGACCTGCACATTCGGGTACTTCGCGAATTCGACCACCTCAGCGATTGCTTCCGGGATCTTGCCCTGCTTGGCCGTTTCATCCGACAGGTTCATGTGGTCGATAATGAAGGTGAGGTCCGGGTTGCGCTCGACAATCCGCAGGAAGTCGCGCGCGCGGCCTGCGGTTGGCGTCATCACCGGGATGCCCACCTTAGCAGCGGCCGGCCAGAACCAGTCGGCGGTGCCGTCGATGAGCCAACCGGTCTGCAAGCGGTTGAAGGTGTGCCGGACGCCCAGCATCCCAGGCTGATCCCTCCAGGTGGGGAGCAGATCCTTCGATTTCGGATCGTCGAGCCGGAGGCGGCCCATCACTGCGAAGCGATGCGGCCACTTCTTGGCTGCTTCCATCGCGTATTCGTTGTGATAGCCTTCCCACGATGGAGGCACGATGACGACGCGATCGACGCCTGCCTCGTCCATGCGGGCCAAGAGTTCGTAGTACGAGAACGGCCGCGGGATGTGCGCTTGGCCGATGCCGTCGGCGGGCCAGGGACGCTCGGGGCTATCTGCGAGCCAGATGTGGACCTGCGAGTCGACGATAATGCGGCGCGCGGGCTGTGTCTTGGCGGGCTCCCATGCTGGCGACGCCAGTGCGAGGCCCGCCCCGGCGGCTACCGTGGTGGTGAGAACGTCACGTCGTGACAACATGGGGTGGCTCCTCCCTCGTGGCCTTCGGGCTATGCCTTGGCTTATGACGACGATTCTTGCCCTTTTTGACTCGCGCCGCAATCGCCGCAGCGGCACCTCGCAGGAGCAGTTCCATCGTGATGTGCGGCGCTCCGTTGGCCGCCGGTGGGTAGTTCAGCTTGCCGCGGATTTCCCTTGTGAAGCGATAAAACCGGCAAAACTGTCGAATGGAGCGGCGGGATGGCTCAACAGCAATTCCGGAACGCCGACTATCACCGAGATAGGCACGATATGGCCTGCCCCAACTGTTTTCCTATCAGAGCGACAGATACGGATCGTTCAAGCGTTTGTCATTGCGCCTTCTCTGCTTGAGTACTTCGCCCGTCACCCAGTACTCGCTCCGCGCCGCCCGATCAGCCTCCATCTGGAATTCCTCCGGCCATTGGCCGAGCGAATAGCCGTACCAGGGCATTTCGGGCTTCAGAGGTGGCAACCCCAGCTCCTCCCAGATGACCTTGGCATTTTCCATGTACTGCTTGGCAGGCAGGGAAATCGGTGGATAGGGCCGCTTGATCATTGCGTTGATCAGCATCGCCGAGTCGGTCGCCTCATAGTGGTTGTCATCTTGGCCCGTGCGGGGCCCGTGCCCCATATCCTTGTGATCCAATATGCGCAGGTCCTGATGGGGCCGCATCCGGTAGGACATCGCCCAGAACAGCATGTCCAGATTTTCCGGCTGAATATCCTCATTGACCGCGATGATCATCTTGCCGACGGCGGAGGAGAAAGCTGAAGCACCGTAAAGTGCACGCCAGACTTCCGCTTCCAGCGTGTCCGCGCGCAACACGATCACGATCAGCTTGCGCAGATTGGTCAGCGGTTCGTGCATGAACACGCGGGTAACGCCGCTTATGTTGAGATGGTGCCGCAGATGGTGCAAGAAGGCTGGCTCGTACGCCACCCGTTTGATCAGGCTGCTCTCGCTCGGCGTGACCTGGCTGATGATTGACACCAGTACGGCATCTCTGCGGCGCGTGATTGCCGTCACGTCCATGAAAGCATTGTACTCCTTGAGGTTCATGTAACCATGCGATTCACCGAAGCTGCCCTCAGGCTCAAGCCATTCGGTGTCGAGATAACCTTCGATGACGATCTCGGCCTCCGCCGGCACGATCAAATCCACCGTCTTGGCCTTGCAGACGCGGATCGGGGCGCCGACCAGCGCTCCGGCGACTGCGATCTCGTCGAGATGCTTCGGCAGCTTGTGGACCGACGCGAAGGTGATCGCCGGCGGTGCTCCAAGCATCAACGCCACCGGCACTTTCTCGCTGCGCGCCTTGTATTTCAGCCAATGCTCGTGAATGCCCTGGTTTAGTTCAATCTCGGGGTTCATGCCCATTCGCGTCGGACTTTTGACCATGGCTCGGTAGTTGCCGATGTTCTGGCGCCCCGTGTCGGGATCCTTGGAGATGAACATTGAGCAGGATGCGTAGGGTGCGTTGTCGAAGCCAGGCGTCGAGATCGGAATCGGCAACCCGTCGACGCCTTTTCCGGGCTGATTGAGCGCCTCGCCTTGCACGACAATTTCCTGGCACGGCGGGTTCTGGATCAGCACCGGCTCGACCGGGTGCTGCTCCGCGTAATCCCATTTTTTCTTGATATCTTCGACCTTGCAGCCGATGCCAAGGCTGTAGATTTCGCGATTGGAGGCGAGTATCCCGACTGCCACCGGAATGTCATAGCGGCGGCCAGTGCTGTCGACGACGTTCTCGAACAGAAATCCTTTTCGCTGCGATTCCGCAATGCCACCGCGGAACTGCCAGCGCACCAGCGCGTGCATCTCGGTGTCCTTGTTGATCGGACGCTTAACGCGGAAAAGCAGCCCGTTCTCTTCCAAGGCGGAGATGTGTGCGTGCAAGTCTAAATACGTCCGATGTTCCATATTCTCCCCGGCCGCTTATGCCGGATCGGCCTTGAACCGCGACCCACTGCCTTGACAAGCCGGGGCCCCCTTTCCTGCAAAAGCCAACGTAGATTGGCGGACCATCGCAATCAACCGCGTTGGTGTGCGCTCGATCGCTGTGGGAGGCCGATGCGTGCGGAAACGTAGTTGCACTCCATTTCATAATGACGTCATCAAAGCCCTGACCGCGCGCGAGGGCATCGACGCACCAGAGTTCCTCTCGCAGGGTTGATCATGAGGGCCGCCCGTGCAACGCCGCTGACGAGATAGTTCCGACCGTCTGCCCGCAGGCGACAGCGAATCCAACGATGCGGGGCGACCGGGAAAAGAAGCTCCGGGGACGCTGCCGTTCACCACTTTGCCTCGACGACAGAAGAACACAGGACCGCGCCTCAGACCTGGGCGCATCGATGTTGTAGCAGCTTAGCCTGCAGAAGCACCCGTCGCGGGCAAGGCAAAACTGAACCGGGCTCCGCCCAGTGCGGAATTGTTGTCAACTCGAATGTGGCCGCCATGAAGTTCAATAATGGACCGCGAGATGGGCAAGCCCATGCCCATACCGGTATCTTTCGTGGTGAAGAAACCATCAAAAAGGCGAGGGAGATGCGTAGGGTCAATTCCTGGGCCACTGTCTTCGACAATGCAGCACACATTTTCAGCGTCCGCCAGCGTGGTCCTTATTCGGACACCCCGGCCCGCTATCCCGGATTGCTCCATCGCCTGGACCGCGTTGATGACCAGGTTCACAACCACTTGTTGGAGCTGAGTGCGGTCGCCAACAACCTGAGGAAGAGAACCTGCCAGTTCGAGAGAAACGGAGGTCCTTTTCGAACGGAACTCGTGGCGGAGAAAGACCATCGACCCCTCGACAATATCATTGAGCGACAACAGCATCCGCTTGGGTGCTCGCCGCGTGGCCATAGCGCGGATTCGATCGATGATTTCCGATGCTCGCCGCGCGTCCGCAACGACACGCTCTGTAAGCTCCCGGACCTTCGCGGCATTCGGGTCGGGCCGAGCCAGCCAACGTAAACCGGACTCCCCGTTTGTGATGATCGCAGCAAGCGGCTGGTTGACTTCGTGTGCGATCGATGCCGTCAACACCCCGAGACTCGTGACCCTGGCCACGTGTGCGAGTTCCGATCGGGCCTTTGCGAGTGCCTCTTCCGACAGCCGGCGCTGCGTCACATCCTGAACCGCGGCGATGTACTCCAGTTGGCCGTCCTGATCCTGCATCGCATGCGCGACTGCATGCAGGTGCTTGATCGAGTGGTCGGGCATCAGCAAGCGGTAGTGCCATTCAAAGTCGTTGCCGCCACCTCGTGCATGCTCAGTCATTTTCTCGAACAAGCTGACGTCTTCCGGATGCACGCGCGTACCGATCAGCTCGAGCGTCACCGGCATACCCTGGTCAAACTCGAAAATGCGATAGAGCTGCTCTGACCACGTGATTTCGTCAGTCGCGATACGCCAGGAAAAGCTGCCGGTTAAGCTGAGGCGTTGAGCCTCTGCGAGAAAGGCCTCGCTGCGCCGCAACTCTTCCTCCGAACGTTTGCGTTCCGTGATGACACGCAGATCCTTGGCCGCTTCAGCCTGCTTGCGCGCCGTGATGTCCTGGAAAGTCAGCAGAAGCCGGCGCTCGGAATGGCCCGGCAAGGACAGCGGACGGGCGTCAAGAATGAGCGTCCGTCGACCTTTTCCTGGTAAGACGTGATCCACCTCAACGGGCTGGAACGCATGGCTGCCGGCAAGCATCTCTTTGAGCTGCGTGCGCAACAGGGCAACTTCAAAGGCGCCGTTCCCGAGTTCATGGAGCGGGGCCCCTTGCGTCTCATCGCGAGAGACCCCGAACATTGTGTAGAAGGCGCGATTGCCCGACTGGATCCGCTGGTCAGCGCTTAGCACGACGAGAGGATCGGCGACCGTATTGAGGATCGCCTTGGTGACTTCGCGTTCGTAGATCGCCTGATCGATGCTTGCCCGGAAAGCAGTCACATTGGTGAACGTCAGCACCGTGCCGGCGACCTGGCGATCGCCTTTTATGTAGGGGGATATCCGAACAACGAACCACTTGCCCCCGTCACGAAAATCGGCCCGTGATTCCACCCCGCCGGCCATGACCTGGCTGCATTGCTCTTCCAGGCGGGACCAGCCCGCGAGCACCGAGATATCGCGGCACGCCCGGCCAATATCCGATGGCGAGAGGCAAAGCACATCCGCCGCCGCCTTGTTGAAGCAAGCGATCATAAAGTCGCGTCGCAGGACGACGATGGGGACTTCAACGGTATCAAGGATGTTGATCAGATCGGTCGTTGCCGTGTTGGCGGCCGCATCGTCATAATTGACCCATTGGAAACTGGTCCAGCCACCGTTGAGCGTAACGCGTTGCGTTGTCATCAGCCGGCCGCTAAAGCCGTGTACAATGTGCGGCTCCGTTGCAGCACCGGATCGGCAACTGTCGGGAGAACCTGACGCAATGCCAGCAGCAATGCTTGGGAGCGCGGCATCTTGAAGGGCGGCCGATATTGGGAGAGCAGCCGACCTTCAAGGATCCGGGCTTCGTCCGGGCCGACCGTCTCCTGCAGCGCATCGGCTACGGCGCGCTCCAGCCGGGCATAGTCCTCCACCGGAATAAGATGAGAGTGATTCGTCCCGAGCCTGGGCAGTATGTGCGCGTGAACTTCGCCGTTGAAGTTGTCCATCAGGAACGAGCAGAAGATCGCGATGTCATGCTTTCTGGCGAGCTGGTCGAACAGGTCCTCTAGCTTCATGCTGGCGGCGACGTCCCCGCGCTCCCACAGGACATTGACCATTTCTCCCCACCAACGCACTTTTTGGTAGCGCCCTCCAGCGCGCGCCTGTCCGACGACCTCCCCGGCGAGGCCGAGGAATAGAGGCGAATCCGGCATGGTGCCCGGCATGAAGCGGGGCAGGAGTTTATCGGCATCAACCACCGTCAGCTGTCCGCGTTCCCGCGCCGCTTCCACGTCCACGCCTTCGGCCACCAGCCGTGGGCGGATGGCGTTCCAGTGGGTGAGCGTTGGCACCAGTATGATGCCCTCTCCGTTCGCAAGAGCAGCGCCGGCGAACCGGCAGACAGCGCGGTTGAGAAAATCCTGGTCCTGATAGAGCTGCACGATGTGATCGCATGGAGCGGCGTCCGCCACTACTTGATCCCAGGGCTCACATTCCCTCACGCCGTCCGCATCACGGTCAAGCTCACGGTGCATTGCGGTTGCCTCCGATTAACGAACGGGCCTCCTGCCGACCGGCAGAGGACCAAGCATAGCAGTAGAACGCGCATACATGACGCACTTCGCTGAACCCGAGCCGGCAAAAGGAAGCGGTGTGACTGTCCTCATGGTGCACTCCCTGTGAGTTGCTGGAGCACAAGCCGCGGATGGCGTGCTGTAAGCATGGCATGCACCTCGTTGCAGCCTTGGCAAGATCGTCGAAGCACCTCACGAAAATTTTCGCGTGATCCAGGTTCCCGCACCTGTCAAGTGCTACCATACCGCGTCTTCATGGTAACCCAAAAAGAACGGTAGCATGTTGTCGGTGACACGGTTGGGGAGGATGATACCTCTTGCCCTTCGGCAAACACGTTTTCTGAGACTTCTCGCATCCCGCAGATCGGCGGGATGCGAGCCTTGAATTCTTCGTGCTTTGTCGGCCTTCCCTTTACGGTTCCCCAAAGAGAGCATGCATAAGACGTCAGATCTTTAGAGCTCTCTCGAGGCAGCCGATCAGGGCATCCGCCCCGAATGGCTTTCTGAGCAGGCAGACCGCGCCACTCGATGCCGCTTTGGCTTCCAGGTCTGGCTCTGCGCGCGCCGTAATCATGATGACCGGCATTTTGGAGCCACGCGCGGTGAGCAGTTGCTTCAGATCAAGCCCGCTCATGCCTGGCATGTGAATATCGGTGACGACGCAGTCGCATGATCCATCCGCAGCAAGAAACTCTTCTGCGGAGGCAAATTCGCGGGCGCCGTATCCTAGTGAATAAAGTGATTCAACGAGCGCTATCCGGAATGAATCGTCATCATCGATGACCGCGATCAAGGGCTCTCTTCCCACACGCCATCCTTTGCCCCCGATTTGGCCGCAGCCCGCGGAATGGGGCACATATTTTTGTCACATGCGGCGAGGCGCCCGGGAACTATACACGAGTATGATACCCGGCCTTTATGGTTGCTTCGGCTTGACCACATCGGCCATCCGGACAAGGTCGGCCAGCGTTCGCGCGTTCATTTTGCGCATGGCTGCACCGCGATGAATTTTCACTGTGATCTCGCTTATTCCCAAGTCGCCAGCGACCTGCTTGTTCATTTTGCCGGCCGCAACCAGCAGCATCACCTGCTGTTCGCGGGGAGACAGCGTTCCAAAGCGCTGCTGCATCTGCGAAACATCATCGTCAACTGTCCGCCGCTCCCGATCGCGCTCGATAGCAGCGATCACGGCGTCAAGCATGTCCTGATCTCGGAATGGTTTGGGCAGAAAGTCCACCGCACCGCGCTTCATGGCACGAACTGACATCGGAATGTCCCCGTACCCCGTTATCATCACCACCGGCAGCCGAACACCCATTCGGGTCAGCTGCTCCTGGAATTCCAGCCCATTCATGTCAGGCAAGCGGATGTCGATAACGATGCATCCCGGTATATCTGGAAGGCTCGCGGCCAGAAAATCGTGCGCTGCTCCGTAGGTTCGGGTCTCGAGCCCCACCGTCTCGAACAGGTTCTCCAAAGCGCCCCGCAACGACGCGTCGTCGTCAACCACGTGTACAACGGCGCTCGCTTTGATTTCGTTCGGCATGGGAGAGGCATGGAAACGCGAACCCGCGTCATTTTAGCATGGCCAAGATCGCGATGTGATCAAATTTAGGTATGAATCGGTTGTTCAAGGTACGCGGTCGAATCCCGCTTCAGGCGTCCGTGACAGGCGTCCCGTTTCGACATACTGCTGAGTTGCCAGGTCGAGCCCCTGCGAGATCAATCAGCCGCTGACCGCGGTCATTGGCAGCGCCGAGGTTTGCCTGCGCTGGCTCGATCGCCCTGAGCCCGATCTCTATGACGCGCCGACGATTACGAGCTGCGCAATTGCAGCACTGATGCCTCATACGTTGATATGACCGGGCCGTCCCAAAGGCTAATGGCACTGCGCCCAAAACCTCCGCATATTTGCGTCCTTTCAACCCAAGGGGAACGAGCATGTCTGAGAAATCGTCATCGCCCACCCGGCGCAACGTCCTTGCAACCACGGCGGCTGCTGGCGCGCTTGGCCTCGCCGCTTCGGCATCGACCGGTGTCTTGGACAGCGCGCGAGCTGAAGGAGCAGCGCAAGGCAACGCAATCCGCCCCTTCCGCATCGACGTCCCGCAAGAGGAGCTCGTCGATCTCCGCCGGCGCATCGCGGCGACCCGCTGGCCCGAGAAGGAGACCGTCGCCGATGAGTCACAGGGCGTGCGGCTGGCAACCGTCCAGCAGCTCGCGCAGTACTGGCAGAC
>Ga0066395_10000063_pt1 | contig 36575 bp, 33 predicted proteins | sample PanSoiPlot1MoBio_FD_61218 | JGI IMG/M metagenome (GOLD analysis project Ga0066395, IMG submission 61218) | Tropical forest soil microbial communities from Panama analyzed to predict greenhouse gas emissions - Panama Soil Plot 1 MoBio | ecosystem: Environmental > Terrestrial > Soil > Tropical... | reverse complement strand
AACGCCGGCATCATTGCAGGCAACGAGCCTCCGGATCGCCTCACCAAACTCGACGAGTTCTGGAAGAGGATCGAGCGCCCCGACCCATGGTCATTCGTACCGGCTTGGAGAGGATTTTCCGAGATGTGGTGGTACTGGTCGACATTTGTCGGTGGTGTCCCTGCATTTTTCAAACCCAATCTGCAGGCATTCTCGGACGCACACATCCCGTTGGGGGTAGATGGCGCTGGATTCTATTCGACCGCTCCGCTCCGCGAAACACTCGCTGAGTTGGTGGACTGCTCGATCATCGACAGACGGACGCCGCGGCTGACTGTCGGTGCCGCGAATGTCAGGACCGGCATGATGCATTATTTTGACAGCCGCCGGTCCGGAATCACTATCGAGCAAATCATGGCGTCCGGAGCGCTGCCGCCGGCGTTTCCAGCGGTCTACACCGATGGCGAATTCTATTGGGATGGCGGCATCCTTTCCAATACGCCGATCGAGGTGATCTTCGACGAAGAGCCCCGCCGCAATTCGCTCATCTTTGGTGTTCAGTTGTGGCAGCCAAAGGGGCCCGTGCCGCAATCAATCTGGGAAGTGCTTAACCGTCAGAAGGATATTCAATATTCGAGCCGCGTTGTGAGCCACATTACTCGGCAGCAACAAAGCCATCGGCTGCGCCACGTCATCAGTCAACTGGTTCGGCTTTGTCCGGATGATGTGCGCAAGGGGGAGGCGGTGCGCGAACTCGCCCGTTATGGGTGTGTGACGCAGATGCACCTTGTGCCCCTCTTGGCGCCGCGTCTCGAAAATGAGAACCACATGAAAGATATCGATTTCAGTCCACGTGGAATCGGCTTGCGCCGGGAGGCAGGTTTCCAGGCCGCAATGCGGGCGCTCGAGCGGGCATCGTGGCAGGGAGAGTTCGATCCGATCGAGGGCGTGATCCTCCACGAGGCGATGCCGGATCTTCCGGCCGCCGCGGAATAGTAGCGCGTCAGAAGCGGCAAGCGTCGCGTTTCGCGGCAAGACCGATCGCGAGGAGTGAATGGCGACAGTGCTGCCAAGGGGGATTCGCAATGCACCACATCTCCGGCGTGGACCTTTGGATCACAAGCGCCAACCTGCTCTATTTGGCGTCGTATTCGGTTCGCGACATCCTCTGGCTCCGCGTCCTCACGATCGTGGCCGCTGTGCTGCTCATCCCCTACTACTACCTTCAGTCCAAACCGCTTTGGATCGCCATCAGCTGGAATTTGGTTTTCGTGGGGATTAACCTGTTCTGGGTTGTCCGTCTGTTGCTAGAGCGACGGTCCGTGCAACTTACGGAAGACGAGCAGCGGCTAAGACAGTTTTGTTTCCCACTGCTGAATCCTGCGGACGTAGCCAGGCTGTGCAGGATGGGAACCTGGGAATACATTGAGGTCGGCACATGTCTCGTTGAACACGACAGGACGCTGGCGCGCCTCTCGGTGATTGTATCCGGCAAGGCCGACGTGCGGCTAGACGGAGAGAAAGTCGCCGAGCTCGGCGACGGCCAGTTCGTCGGTCAGATCGCATATATCACTGGTGAGAAGGCTCCCGTCAGCGTCGTAGCCCAAGCGTCGATGCGCATCATCTCGTGGCCACGCGTCAAGCTCGAGACGTTTTTCAAAGACAGGCCTGATGTCGAACTACAGCTGGGCCACAGCCTCGGCGCGGATCTCACACGGTTGCTTAAATCCGCATGGCAATCGTCGCGTTAGGAGGAAGTAATGAAAGCTGATGCACTGATGCGCTTCATATTGTTGGGTAACCGCTCCCTGGAAGAATTCGCAGTTCTCCTCGCCCGCATCTCGGTTGGAATATTCTTCGCTATCTCCGGAGGAAACAAGCTTTTCGTCGCCAGTCACTACAAGCAAATGTACGAAACGATCGTCGGTGCCGGAATCCCTTTTCCGCACGTCATGACGTATTTCGTTTCGTCGGTGGAGTTAGTTGGCGGTTGCCTGCTCATCATCGGGCTGTTTTCGAGCTTGTGTTGCGTGGCCCTCCTCGTCGACATGATTGTCGCAATCACCACTGTTGAGTTGGCAACCATCTCCAAGGCGCTCTCGTTTATCGACTGGCTTGACGATTTCCTGTATTTGCCGCAAGTCATGTATATCATAATCTTCCTCTGGTTGATTTCATCAGGACCAGGAAGGCTCAGCGTTGATCATTGGATCGCCGTCCGCTCCGGGTTGCTTGATGGCGTTTTCCGCGGTCAACCGGACACCCAGGCGGTCGGCCGCCGAGGATGAGCCGTCTCCCGCGGCGCCGCGTTCGAATTCCGCAATCGCAGCCCGCGATAGGCTTAATGCAGCAGGTCAATCCAATCGAGGATATCGTGCATGTCGCGGACCGGCTGACAGGCATGACCTTACCCCTCCCGTTTGAGTGGATTGGCCATTTCTTCCTCGGGACAGTCGCATGGGGCATCATCTATGCGGTGTTGCGGGCGAGCTCGCCGGGCACTCCGGTCGTTAAGGGCCTTATTTTCGCAGCTGTTGCCTAGCTTGCGATGATGATGGCCGCAATGCGCGCGCTTGAACGGGCGCCGCGGAAGAACCCAAGGTGGATGACGCATTTGCCGCGTATGCATGGCGCCCGAGTGCTTAGCGCAAGAAAGAACGGCGGCCCGCATCACGACTGCGCCCCTTGCAGCTATGCGGTCATGATTTGGCGGGCCGCCCACGTTGTGAATGCGGGCTGAGAGCCGAAGAACACTCACGGGAGAGGAGAATTCCATGACCGACGCGCAAGATTATGATCTGATCGTGATCGGGGGAGGAACCGGTGGCAACGGCGTTGCCCGTATGGCAGCGACGGCAGCCTGGAAAGTCGCCATCATTGACAGTTTGCCCTATGGTGGTACCTGCGCTTTGCGCGGTTGCGACCCCAAGAAAATGCTCATCGCCGTTACCGAGGGCGTGGATTGGGCACATAATCTGAAAGGCAAAGGGCTCGAAGCCGAAACATCGATCAACTGGCCTGATATGATCGCGTTCAAGCAGACATTCACCGGCGTCATGCCGACGAGGATCGAAACCGGGCTGAAGAAGGCAGGCATTTCCACGCTGCACGGCGACGCGCACTTTACCGGCCCCGATACAGTTGAAGTCAGCGGGACAACGCTGCGGGCGAAGCATTTCCACATTGCGACTGGCGCGCGGCCGATGACGCTGAATATCCCCGGCGAAGGCCTGCTGATCACCAGCACCGATTTTCTCGAGCTGCCTGAAAAGCCTGAGAGGATAGTCTTTGTCGGCGGCGGCTTCATCGCCATGGAGTTTGCCCATGTTTCCAAGCGCGCTGGGGCCAGCGAAATCACGGTCCTGGAAATGGTCGAACGCCCGCTAGGCAATTTCGATCCCGATTTGGTTGACATCCTGGCCGAAGCCACGATTGAAATGGGGATTGACCTGCAAACCAAGGCCGAGGTTCTGAAGATCGAGAAGACCGGCAAGGAATTTGCCGTGGCCTATGAAACGCCTTTTGGTGTGAAAACGGTAGTATGCGATCTTGTCGTTCATGGGAGCGGCCGGGTGCCGAACATCGACCATCTGAATCTTGCTGCCGCGGGCGTGGAAAGCGGTCGGCGCGGCATCAAGGTTAGCCCTTACATGCGAACCACCAACCCAAACATTTTCGCCGCTGGCGATTGCGCCGACAGCGGTCCAAACCTGACACCTGTCTCGGCCTACGAGGGGCGGGTTGCGGGCAAGAACTTGCTGGCCGGCAAGGATGAGCGCGCGGTGAAATACCCGCCGATCCCGAGCGTCGTTTTCACACTGCCGCCGGTGGCCACCGTCGGGCTTTCCGAAGCGGCTGCGCGCGAGAAGGGCCTCAACTTCGATATCAAATTCGAGAAAACCAGTGGCTGGTATTCGTCGATGCGGGTTGGAGCGCTCAGAACCGCCTACAAGGTTCTCGTCGAGCGCGGGACGGGCGTGATCCTGGGGGCCCATCTGATTGGCCCCGGCGCCGAGGAACAGATCAACCTGTTCGCGATGGCGATGGGAGCAGGTCTGACCGCCAACCACATCAAGGGCACCATCTTTGCCTATCCGAGTTACGCCTCAGACATCGGCTCGATGGTTTAGCCCAAACCTGGATCTGTGCGGGGGGCGGGGAGCAATCCTCGTCCCTACCGCGACCGAGATTTGCTTAGCGATACATTGATATTACCGGCGCGTTCAGGAGCGATGACGGCCTACTCGCGCTTGGGTCGACGCGTCGCGGAACGCATAGAGCGTCGGTTGGCGCCTTCGCTCACTGCCCCTGCCTCCGCCTGCGCCACGAAGCGGTCAATGAGCCAGGAGCCCGCCGGGCCCGGCGGCGTGTCCGTCCGGTAGATCGCGTGCAACCGCATGAAAGCGTCCTTGTATTCACGCATGTCGAGTCGGACGAGGTGTCCTTTTTCGATGTCCTCGCGCACCATCGGCTCGGGCATGTAGCCCCATCCGATCCCCTCTCGCAGTAGCCTATGCTTGGAGCCGAGATCGCCGAGGCGCCATGTCTGTGTGCCGATCACGCCGCGATCCTGGCCATCCGTCACCTGCGAGCGGTCCGTCAGCACAAGTTGGACGTGGTCGCGCCCAGCGCCCGGCGTATTGCGACCCGCAAGCGCCAGCGGGTGATCGGGAGCCGCAACCGGGATCAGCTCGACGCTGCCCACCCCAATGCGATCGAGCCCGGGCACCTCCACGTCGAGCGGTCCGCAGACTCCAATCCCGGCGGTGCGGTTCAGCACCATCTGCGTCACCGCCCCGAGAGCTTCCGTATAAAGGCGCAGCGACACCGTCGGAAACTCCAAGCGAAACGCCTTCAGCGCGTCGACCACCCGCGTGGCGGGCAGCATCACGTCAAGGACGAGGTGGATTTCCGCCTCGATACCGTGGAGCAGGCCTCGCACCTTGGCACGGAGCCCGTTGATGCCATTGGCCACAGTGCGCGCCTCCGATAGCACCGTGCGGCCAGCCTCGGTCAGTTGGGGTTTGCGCGTCGACACGCGATCGAACAGCGAGACGCCGAGCTGCGCCTCCAGATTGGCAATCGAATAGCTGATGACCGATGTCGCTCGACCGAGCTTTCGCGCCGCGCCTGCAAAGCTGCCCACCTCGACCACAGTCAGGAGGACCCGTAGCTGATCGAGCGTCGGTGTACCGGGGGCGGACGACATATCGAGTTCCTCGAACGTTATCGTCCAGATAATCCCGGTTTTAGCGACTGCCAACCCTCGCTACATCGCCGGTACCAAGATGGAACCCGCGCACATATCACCGCCCGATGGGAAGAGAGACCATGAGCAACCGCGCATCTAGCGAAGCCGCGAAGGCTGTCGGCCGCCCGAACCCCGAGGGGGTACAGGGCAAAGGCAATTTCGAGGGCTTCGAGGAACTGTTCGCCGACGACTTCGTCGATCACAAGCCGCAGCCCAACGCGGCCCCCGACAACCCCCGCTTAGGCGCCCTCTGTAAGACCATTCGTGAGGCCTTCCGCGGCTTCCACGGGGTCATCCGTCGGCAGGCCGGCGAGCGCGAGATCGGCACACCCATGTCACTCGAATCGATGAAACCCATTTGGTGGGTTGCGAGCTTCCTCGCGCTGCTCGTTTCGCCATTGCAAGCACAGGAGCGAAAGGACGTCACGATCACACAGTTGTTGACCTCCACAGCCACTTCGAGTGGACAGCCTATCGTCTTGCCGCACAAGAATGCTCAGATCGTTGTTTCCATTTACGACGTAGTGCCCGGCGCGACATTGCCAGTGCATAAGCATCCCGCACCTCGATACGGATATGTCCTGTCCGGACACCTGCGCGTGACCAACGTGGAAACCGGCCAGGTCGACACCTACAAGCCGGGGGATTTCATCCTGGAATCGGTGGGGCAGTGGCACACGGGCGACAACATCGGTAGCGAGCCGCTCAAGTTGCTGGTCATCGATATCGTTGAGAAAGGTCAACCGATCGCAGTGCTGCGCAAGTGATTGGAGGCAGCTGCAGACAAACGCCGTGCAAGAACCACAACGAAGGAAGGACTGAAGATGAGCAACAGTGTCCGTCAAATCCGCGACAAAATTTCTATGAGCTTCAACAAGCGACGGTCGGTAGCCTTGTTGGCCGCTCTGGCGATAACAGCAGGATATGCAGTCTCGAGAGGGGTTGGCGCTGAGAGCGCGCAAGTGGCTCGTGGAAAGTACCTGGTGGAACTCGCCGGATGCACGGACTGCCATACGCCTGGTCATTTTCTCGGAAAGCCGGACATGTCCCGGTTCTTGGGAGGTTCGGACATTGGCTTCGAAGTGCCCGGCTTAGGTATCTTCACTGGTCCGAACCTCACGCCCGACAACGATACAGGTCTCGGCAGGTGGACCAGCGCTCAGATGGTGACGGGCATTCAAACCGGCGTGCGCCCCGACGGCCGAGTTCTCGCGCCTGTTATGCCGTGGCGCGCCTATGCCGGGCTGACGAAGCCAGACGTCAACGCCATTGTCGAGTTCCTTCGAAGCCTACCGCCCGTCGGCAACAAAGTGCCTGGCCCGCTTGGGCTTGACGAAGGGCCGACAGTCTTCCGGATGAAGATGTTGCCGCCGGATCAAGGCGCCCAGCCCAACTGAAACCATGACGCACAATATTCATCGCGAACCCGCGTGGCCAAGCGACAGACACATCAAAGTGAACCACGATGACTGAAGTGAAAGGTGAACCGCAATGACTGAAGCGAAAGCCCCAGATCACGAGTTGACCGAGCCAACGGAGATCGTCTCCATCCCGATGCGCGACGGCGTGACGCTCTCTGCCGCTCTGTTTCTTCCCAAAGCGCGGGGGCCCTTTCCGACGCTGTTCGCGGCATCGCCCTATCGCTTCGATAATGACTACGCGCCCGCCTATCCGATCTATCTTTGGCGCGAAACAGGGCCGATCGCATGGTACGTCGACCATGGCTACGCGTATGTGCATATGGACGTGCGCGGAACGGGCCGGTCGGGCGGCGAATACCGGTTCTTCGACAAGGCTGAGCAGCAGGACCTCTACGACGCCATTGAATGGATCGCTTCGCAGCCATGGTCCGACGGCAATGTAGGCGGTATCGGACAATCCTATTACGCGGTGACGCAGTGGTTCATGGCGATCCAGAACCCGCCGCATCTGAAATGCATTGCTCCCTATGACGGCTGGGTCGACGCCTATCGGGCGTCAGCATATTCCGGCGGCGTTCCGGGCGCGTTCTTCAGCCTCTGGTACAATCAGATTGTGCGGCCGATCAATCAGCGTCCGGCGCATGGTCCCTCCCGTGAACTACCGTGGGATATGTCCTATGCGGTGCGGCAGCACACTACCTATGACGCGTTCTGGAGAGAGCGCGCGGCCGCCGAACAGCTCGACAGAATCAAAGTGCCGGTCTATTCGATCGGCCTAGTGACGAAGGTCGATCTACATCTGAACGGCAACATAATCGGATATCAACGCACTCATGCGCCGAAAAAGCTTCTGCTCCTCGGACCGTCAAATCTCTACGCCGCCGCTTCGGACTACTCGAGCGTGGCGCTGCACGACACATTCATCCTGCCCTTCTACGACCACTATCTCAAGGGCACACCGACGTCGTATGTGAACGAGCCCAACGTCCGGTACTTCGTCGGGGGTAGTGATGCGTTTAAGACCGCCGAGACCTGGCCGCCGGCGGATATCGGTTACCAGGCGTTTTATCTGAAGCACGGACCTTCAGGCAGCATCACTTCCCTCAACGACGGCGCGCTCGATGCTGCCGACCCTGACAGCGACACGACGCCCACCCGCTTCGATTACCCGAACCCCGGTTGGCGCGTCGGCGTAGTCGGCTTTGACGCCGAGGGCCGAGCGGACCCGTCACGGCGAGTCCTCACATTCACCAGCGCGCCGCTCGCAGACGATGTCGAGATCGCGGGACCAATCAAGCTCGTTCTCTACGCAGCTTCCAGCAACAGCGACACCGATTTCATCGTCAAGCTCTACGAACAGGCGCCGCTATCGGCGGAACTTCGGGTGAAAGGCACCCAACCGCCGTCGCGGATGGTCAGCAAAGGCTGGCTACGGGCGTCTCACCGTGCCCTGGATCTAAAGCAGTCGACTGAACACGCGCCCTGGTACACGCACACCGATCCACAGCCGCTCGCGCCCGGCGCTGTGACGAAGATGGACGTGGCGGTCATGCCGACCGCGTATCGATTCAAGAAAGGCAATCGCATCCGGATCGATCTCGCCAACGGAGATTCCGCGCTCACGGAAGCTGGCTGGTTTCACCACGAGTACTCGCCCGACAAACTCGGTCAGGACAGCATCTTCCATAGCGAGCGCTATCCGTCGCGGATCTTGCTCCCGGTGGTCCGTTAAGGCGGCCCGGTCCGTATGCGCCACGCAGATCCGTTATTGCAGCCGCACCCGCGCCGGCACCGATCAGTTCAAGCATAATCGGAGGCTGCGATGCGCCCTTGCGGGTCTGCTTGAAAAATTACCGTAAGACTTAAAGAGCAGCCCGGAAGCACCACTCCTCAACGCGGTCGACGACCGCAACGTTTACAACATCGTCCATCTGATCTATCGCGCGAACGAGTATGAGAGACATTCCAAAGACTGCGAGTTTTCGCGTCTCAGCATGAGTGAGCATTGGCGCGCTGGCTATCACGATGCTCGGCGCACGCTGCGTCATCCCGAGGCGGTGGAACGGCAGACCAATCACGAAGGTGTCTCTACGTTCGATCTCGCCGTAGACGGGCGTGAATATGCAGGTATGCGAGCAAGGCGCCCTGGGGGAGCTCGACACGATGATGAGTCTGCGATGCCACAATGCGCTGAACTATCGATCGACGAGATGTTGACTGATCCCATCGTTCGCGCCCTAATGACCGCGGATGGCGTGGACCCCGGGGAATTGAAGGCATTGTTACGGCTGGTTGCAGGACGTCGTCGAGCCCGAGCCTCCGACCGGTCACGCGAGAGCGAGCTAGTATTGCAAGCAAATGCTCGGTTTCATCTGCATCGACCGGGATGAGTGGTACTGCGAGCAACTGGCGGATAGGCGCGATATTGCGAGCGCGGGTTTGGCATGTGAGAAAGCCGTGGTAGCGGATGCGGTGAAAGCCTTGCGGCAGCACGTGCATCAGGAAACGGCGGATGAACTCGTGGGTATCGAGCGTCATCTGCTTGTACCGCTCGGGACCTTCGGGACGGTAATCCTTCCACCTGAAGGTGACGCCCTTGTCGTCGAGCGAGACCAGGCGGCGGTCGGAGATGGCGACACGATGAGCGTATCGCGCGAGATAGCGCAGCACTTCCTCGGGTCCCCCGAAGGGGCGTTTGCTGTAGACCACCCATTCGCTGTTGCGCAGGGGCGGCAAAAAGTTCCAGCGACGAACGGCGGTGATTGCAGATATCACGGGAACGTGTTGATCGGCAGCGCATAGCTGGGCGTTGGCATCTGCATGGACACGCTACGAGTGGTGTCACATAAGTCGGGGGAAATACCCCAACAAATGGGTTATTCCACCCGGCTTGTCGATGGAACTCGCGTGCACCCCTTCATAAATACCAGCCGGCGTTTGTGGCAAGTTCCAAATTAGATGCGAATGATTTTTATCTGACTTATTTTCTGGACGTCGCGAAACGTCAACGCTTTATGCGGCTCATGATGCACCGGAGCACGAACACAATATGCCGTCACCAGCCAGCATTTGCGGCAAGTTCCAAATCAATTGCGAATGATTTTCATCTGACTTAATTTCTGAACATCGCAAAACATCAACACTTTATGCGGCTCATGATGCACCGGAGCACGAACACAATATGTCGTCACTAGCCAGCGTTTGTTGCAAGTTCCAAATCAATTGCCAATGATTTTTAATATGACTTAATTTCTGAACATCGCGATACGTCAACGCTTTATGCGGCTCATGCCAGCGTCGGTCGCAAAAGCTTCAAAAGAAGAGCATCAATTCGCTCCATATATGACCGCCACCGTAAGTCAACGACCGACCTTAATCCGCACGCAAGCGGGTCGCGTCGATTCGCCTCGCCTTTTAGGGCGACGGTGGAATGTCACGCCTTTTATGAAGACAGCGGAATGTAAGGCACCTTGATAAAGAACTTGGCGCAACGCACAACGCTTCGACTCCGGCCCTACCGATAGGCATCTCCATTCGGGCATTGCCTACGCAAGTTTCGGAGTCGCACAAATAAGCCGAGGATACACAATGCTTGATGCGCTTGATGCCGCTTCCTACCAAGACGTGACCATCGAGGAACCACATATCTCGACAACACCACCGAAACTCACGACGGTGAATTTTCTTGAAGGCGCTCGTCTGGTGTCGGAGAATATTCTGCGCTCGCACGATATCACCCAGCACCACGTGACCCCGTTTTATCGCCGGCAGATTCAAAAGAGCGGCTACTACGACCAACTCAAATACATTGTTGAGCCGTCGGTTCTGGAGTTTGCGAGTCCGGGTAGCCTCGATACAAGCGGTGAGCACGAAAATACGGTGGTAACCGGGCTTCAGCACAAATACGCGCAAACCGGGTTGCTGCTTGTGACCGATCGCTGTGCTTCCTATTGTCGGTACTGTTTTCGCAAGCGCATCGTCGGTAACGACTCCGATGAAACCATCCCCGATTACGCGCAGGTCGCCGGTTACATTATGCGGCATCCCGAGATGACGAACGTGCTGCTGTCGGGCGGCGACCCCTTCGTATTAGGTACCCGCAAATTGAACGAGATTTTGGACCACCTGCTGCCGATACCGCACCTGACCTCGATCAGATTTGGGACGAAGACAGTAGCCTTCGCGCCGAAGCGGTTTGAGGATGCAGAGCTGCCGTCCATGTTTCGGAGGATTCACGATGCCAGGAAGACGGCCGTCATCGTGGCGCACTTCGATCATGTCGGCGAAATTTCTCAGGAGGCGGAATTAGCTATTCGCAAGATGCGTGCGCAGGGCGTGCAGTTCCTCAACCAGGCGGTGCTCCTTGCCAAGGTCAACGACGATCCGGATATTCTGGCGGCCACTTTTGCCAAGTGCCATGAGATTGGCGTTCGCCCGTACTACCTCTTCCAGGGCAGACCCGTGAAGGCTGCGTCGCATTTTCAGGTCCCTTTACGGCGCGGCGTTGAGATCGTGGAGGGCATTAATCAGCGCCTCAGCGGCATTCAAAAAACGTTCAAGTATATCATGTCGCATTATACGGGAAAGATTGAAATTCTCGGCATAGGCGACGATGACCGGCTCTATATGCGCTATCATCAGAACAAGCGTCTGGAGAGGATCGGTAAAATATTTTCGCGTCCCTGTGTGGGCGATGCGTACTGGCTGGACAATTTGCCCGAGGAATGACGTGACCGGTCGTGAAAACTTGGAGCAACAGAAGGACCTGCCGAGTCCCGGTGGGGGCAGGCAGGGCCAAGCCGCCGTCGCAACGGCATTTCCACTGGCGACTGAGGCAGCGTTCGAAATTCTGCGCGAAGGCGGCAATGCAATTGACGCCGGCGCTGCGGCGGCCTGGGCGCTTTGCGCCTGCGAGCCAAGTGCATCAGGCCTTGGTGGGCAGACCATTCTCCTCCTTCGTCTTGCCGACGGAAAGATGCTGGTCATTGACGGACATTCGCGGGCGCCCGCGGCTGCCTCACCGTGCAGCATCACGGCTCAAGAGCAGCGGATTGGGCATCGCGCTACGACAGTTCCGTCCACCCCGGCGGTTTTGGATTATGCTCAACGAAAATATGGAGCCTTGACGCCGGGTCGCGTTATGGCCCCCGCTATTCGGATCGCGGAAGACGGATACGCGATCACGCCTCTACAGCATCGGCAAGCTCGGGTGGTCGCAGGCAAGCTTAGGGGCGCCGCATCCGAGTTGTTTCTGCGCCAGGGATCTCCGCCGCCGGTTGGCGACATCTTTCGCCAACCCGCTTTGGCGGCTGCGCTACGAAGGCTCGCGACCTGCGGTGTGGAGGACTTCTATCGCGGGGGGATCGCGCGCTTGATTGCTGAAGATATGCGGGCGCACGGGGGCCTCATCACCGAGCAGGACCTGGCGGAATGCGTCTTGCCGCTAGAGCGCGAACCCATTTCGGTCAACTATCGTGATCATCGGGTTTTCACCGTTCCGCCGCCCGGGGGTGGAGTTCAACTTCTGCTGGGGCTACAGGTTCTGGAGCGACTTGGTCCCGCAGCACCGCCGGATATCGATTGGTACGAAAAGGTGGCGCTGACAACATCCGCCGTGTTTCGTGACCGCGAGCAGCGCGGGTCGAAGTTGGAAGATCCGGCCGCGTTCCGCAATGGCTGCATGTTGACTGGCAGTTCCGCACGCCTGCTCGCGGCCGAAATCGCCGCCGGCACATGCGACCGACGACATGGACCCGGGGCCTCGGAGGAACCCGGCGACACCACGCACCTTTCCGTCTCAGACCGCCAAGGCAATGTGGTTTTACTGACTCAATCGATCCAATCGGTGTTCGGCGCCAAGGTTGCCCACCCGAAGCTTGGATTCCTCTACAATAATTATCTTTACACCTGCCCGCGGCACCCTCATCCGTTCGCTCTGGCTAGAAATTGCCAGCCCCGATCGAATGCCGCGCCCACGCTGGTGCTCCGGAACCGGGCTCACACGATGACGCCGCTTCTCGGGCTTGGTTCGGCAGGCAGCAGAAGAATCATTTCGTCGATCCTTCAGGTTGTCAGCCATGTTATCGACGGCAATGGCGAAATTGCAGACGCTGTCGCAGCGCCCCGGATTCATGGCTTGTCGAGCGGCAAGGTGTGGATCGAGCGCTCGGCGTCGTCGAACGCGCTGATCGCAAAATTGCGGGAGCGGTTTGGCAAGCCCGTTTTAAAATCGCGCCACAGCTTCGCCATGGGATCAGTACAGGCGCTTCACTTCCTTTCAAGTGGTGCGGTCTCCGGCGCTGCCGATCCGCGACGAGACGGCACTGCTATAGCGCTTCATTACTGACCGTGGCCTGACGATGCAAAACATGGATAGCAAAAATGCCGGTAACTCGCGTCTGTTGGTTATCCTTCTGTTCGCGGTGCCGTTGGCGGTAGCGGTGGGCAGGCTGCCTTTTCTGCCGACGTCATCGTTCCTCGCCGATTATTGCTCGCTCGCGCACTTATCTGGCCAGTTTCGGGAGGTCGTCGAGAATGTGCTTTTGGTGCCGCTCGGCGCATTGGTCGTTGTCATCTTCAGATTAACTCTTGGCGTTCAAATGTTGGGGCTTTTTCGGCCCATCTTGCTGGCAATCGCCTTCAATATCATCGGCATCCCCGTCAGCGCGGCGGTCCTCATTACCGCGTTGACGGTGATCGTTCTGTTGCGCGCCGCGCTGAATGCCGACCATAATTACGCGCGGATCGCCGTCATGCTCAGTATTGCGGCGTCACTGCTTCTGATACCCCTGATTATCGGAAATTGGCTGCAAGTTGCATGGCTGATGAAGATTGTCGATTTCCCGATCGTCGCCCTGTGCCTGACCTGCGAGAGTTTCGCCAAGGTCCTTGATAGGCAGGGCATCCGAGAAGCGATCTGGCGGACCCTCACAACTGCAGTGGCTGCGACGGTCATAACAGTCCTGACGACCATGTCTGGCATCTTGGAACTGTTTCTCCGCTTTCCCGAATTGCTGATGGCCCAGGCAGGCTGCATCATGTTGATCAGCAAATATTTGAACATCCGCTTGTTCGAGAGAGCGCAGTCACCCGCGCCGGAACCCGACCGATCTCTGGCCGTGACTTCTGGACATACGTTTGGCGCTGAAAGTCATGGCTTGACCGGGTAAGCCGCGGAAGGTCGATTCAAAGGAGATATAAATCTCATGCGTGTAGCAGTCGTCCGGAACCAGGATCGTTCGGGCATCATCAACTCGTTCGGTCAGGTTTGCCCGGAGCGATATGGCGCAGTGGCCGTTCAGAATGTAGTCGACGCTTTGCGGCAGGGCGGTCACGATGTGCTGCTATGCGAAGGCGACAAGACCCTGCTTTCGACGATGGAACGCTTTATGCCGCCGGATACGGACGGTCGTCCGACGGGCATGGTGTTCAACATGGCCTATGGCATTCAAGGCGAATGCCGATATACCCATGTGCCAGCCATGCTTGAGATGGCGGGCGTACCGTATACGGGGTCCAGCCCGCTCGGCCACGCGCTTGCCCTCGACAAAGTCATCACCAAGAATCTTCTCCGCGACGCAGGAATTCCCACTCCGAATTTCTGTGTCATGCGTCGAGGCACGGAATCAGCAAGGGATCTCCGTTTTCCGGTGGTTGTGAAGCCGCGACACGAATCGACAAGTTTCGGGTTGCAACTGGTGCAGGATCCCAGCGGACTGAGTGCCGCTGTGGAGAGCATCGTGGCTCGCTACCAGCAGGATGCGCTCGTGGAGGAATACATTGATGGACGAGAAATCTGCGTCGCGCTCCTCGGGAACGAGAAGCCGGAAGCGCTTCCCTTCGTCGAGCACGACTTTGGGGATCGTGAAGTCCGCATGTTTACGAGAGAAGACAAGACTCACAAAGCCGCGGCGGAACCGAGGAAGGTTTGCCCGGCGATCGTTGACAAGGCGCTGGCGCAAATGCTTCGCGACGTCTCGGTTGCGACCTTTAGGGCCTGCTGCTGCAAGGACTTCGCGCGCGTCGATATTCGCGTCGATGCTGGGATCCCATATGTGCTCGAAATCAATTCAATGGCCGCGCTCGGCTCCGGAGCTTCGTTCGTGCTTGCTGCCAAGACGGCAGGATTTGACTTCTCGCAACTCGTAAACCGGATCATCGACGTTGCGCACCGCCGTTACTTCGGCCCAATGCAGATGCCGATACACGTGAACGGGAATATTCCGGATATTGAAGCCGCGGCAAACCTGTGCCGCCAGGGCTTGCGCAGAGCGAAGGTCGCGGACGGGCCGCCGGCAGCGAATTCGTGGGTCCGGACGGAATGAAAACGCGGCTAATCGATCAGCGTCGTGGTGAAATAGGATTCACTTGCACGGCAACGTCAGGATACTGTCAGCTTGACCCCGATGTCAGACATACAGCGGAGCATATATGCGCTCGGTGCGGTTTCCATGACTATAGGACACCGCGAGCTTACTGCCGTGACGGGGCGACCGGGCTCAGGCAGATTACGCGCCAGCGACTTAGTTTATTCACCTTCTTGGCGGAACCGGCGCAAGGCAGGACGCGCCTACAGTGCGCTGCTCGTCGCGTTTCCTTTCATTCGACGGCCGTCTGCTCGACTGGCAGCATCTCTCTTCTGCGTCTCTCGAACGCGTCCTCGCGGCGCTCTCGTCTCGCCGTGCCCGTCCGCCTATTCCTCGATTTCACTGCAATCAACGTCATGGAGTATGCCGCATGCGTAAGCTGAACAAACCGATGCTCCTGGTATCGACGGTGTGCGCTGTGGCGGTGCCAGCACTCGCCATCGCAAACGTCAACTCGCTGTTGTCCAATCCAACCTTACGTTCTGGCTACGATGCTGCCGAGGCAGCGGTCGGCTCTATCTTGAACAACATTCGGCCGCCCCGCCCTTCCGGCTATGACACTGCCGAGGCAACCGTCGGCTCGATCTCTCGTATCGTGACGACCTCGGGCCCGGTCCGACCGTGGACGACCGTGCAAATCGGGTCGCAGCTTTCCGGCCAGATCCGACGTGTTCTGGCCGACTTCAACAGTGACGTGAAAGAGGGGGACATCCTTGCCGAGCTCGACGCCACGATGTTCGAAGCGCGCGTTGAGCAGGCGGAGGCCGATCTCGCGATGGCAAGAGCCGCGCTCGCCAGTCAGCAGGCGACGTTGCTCAAGGCCGAGGCGGTGCTTGAGGAGGCGGAGCAATCACGCGCCCGCCAGCGGGCACTTTCGCAGAAGGGGGTCACGGCGCAGGCCTCGCTCGATACGATCCTGCGCGATACGCGCGTGGCGGAGGCCGAGATCGCGATCACGAGGGCCCAGATCGAGAACGCGCAAGGAAACGTCAAGCAGCGCGAGGCGCTCCTTAACCAGGCGCGCATCGACCTCGACCGCACGCGCATCTCCTCGCCGATCAACGGTACGGTGGTCTCGCGCACCGTCGACATTGGCCAGACCGTTGCGGCCAGCCTGCAGGCGCCGGAGCTGTTTCGCATCGCTCAGGATCTGCGCAGCATTTACATCGAGGCCCAGGTCAACGAGGCGGACGTTGGTGCAATCGCCCAGGGCAATCCGGCGACCTTCACCGTCGACACTTATCCAGGCCGATTGTTCGAGGGGACGGTCGCCCAGGTCCGGCTCGCGCCCAACGAGGTACAGAGCGTGGTGACCTATTCAGTTGTCATCGAGGCGAGCAATGCCGACCTCAAGCTGTTTCCCGGCATGACAGCCAACGTCCGTATCGAGACCGCTCGGCACGATGACGTGCTTAAAGTTCCTGCGGAGGCCCTGCGCTTCAAGCTGCCCGGAGCGGCCGCGAAAACCGAAGGCACAGCTCATCGCGGCGACGGGATGGAGCGCGAGACCGAGCGCCTGAAGGTGCTACTCAAGCTCACCGACGACCAAGTCAAAGCCGTCGGCGCGGCGCTGACCAAGCGCCCGGGCCGGCGCCAATCGGATAGCGCCGACCTCGCCTCTCCGGACGAGACGAACGCGCAACCCGAGAGGGCTGCGGCGAAGGTCGGCGACCGCTCTGGCGACCGGATCGAGGCTGCGTTGCTGCCTCTCCTCACTACCGAGCAGCAGCGTACCTTCGAGACTTGGAAGGCGAAGCGCGATGCAACCCGGTCGGCCACGGTCTACGTTCTCGGGCCCGATGGCCAGCCGGAAATGCGCACGATCCGCGTCGGCCTCAGTGATTCCCGTTTTGCTGAGGTAGTCAGCGGCCCGCTCAAGGCAACCGATGCACTCATCGTCAGAGCTCACAAGGAAGCCGTGCGATGAAACCGGACGTCCTCATTAACGAGACGCAGTGCGCGCCGGCCGCTCCGCCGCTGATCCGCCTTCGCCGCGTCTCGCGCACCTACCCGATGGGCGATGGGACAGTGACGGCGCTCGATGACGTATCGCTCGACATTGCCCAGGGCGAGTTCGTTGCGATCATGGGCCCATCGGGGTCCGGCAAGTCCACGATGATGAACATGATCGGCGCGCTGGATGTTCCCACCAGCGGCTGGCTGCTCATCGATGGCCACGAGGTCGCGCAGTTGTCGGCAGGCGAGCAGGCGGTGCTCAGAAACCGGACAATTGGCTTCGTGTTCCAGCAATTCAACCTGCTGCCGCGGACGACGGCGCTGCAGCAGGTGATGCTGCCTTGCCTTTATACGCGCCCCCGCGTCCGGGACGCAGAGGCTGCCGCTCGCCGCCGCTTGGAGCAGGTAGGGCTCGGCGAACGCTTGAACCATCGACCCAATCAGCTGTCCGGTGGACAGCAGCAGCGTGTCGCGATCGCGCGCGCGCTGGTCAACAATCCCAAGATCATCCTTGCGGACGAGCCGACCGGCGCCCTCGATACGCGCACTTCCGAGGAAATCATGGCGCTGTTCGCAGGGCTCAATACGCAGGGCATCACCATCGTGATCGTCACGCACGAGCCGAGCGTAGCCGGCGCAACCAAGCGGGTGGTGACGTTCCGCGATGGCCGCATCGTTGGCGATTCGACCAGCAAAAGGGGGGAAGCGGTGCCGCGCATCCGCGAGAGGTTGGCGTCATGACTATCTGGGAATGCATCCGCGTCGCCATCTCGGCGCTCGGCACGCACGGCATGCGTAGCCTGCTGACGACGCTCGGTATCGTCATCGGTGTCGCTTCCGTTATCGTCATGGTCGCCGTCGGTACAGGCGCGCGCAGCGAGGTCGAGCGCCAGATCAACAGCCTCGGCACCAACATACTCCAGATCCAACCCGGCTCGAGCCGGGTAAGCGGACGCGCCGCCGGCACCGGCACGAGCCTGCCACTTTCGGACGGCGAAGTGGCGGCGATCAAAGACCAGGTTCACGGTATCCGGGCGATCACCGGAACGCTGACAAGAGTTGCACCCGTCGTCAGCGGTAACATGAACTGGCTGACAAGCGTCAGCGGTGTCCACGCCGACTACTTTACGGTTCGCGATTGGGAACCTTCGAGCGGCCGCGTGTTCGACGAAGCTGAGGTGAGGGCGGGCGCACGCGTAGCCGTGATCGGTTCGACAGTTGCGCAGCAGATGTTCGGGCAGCAGAACCCGTTAGGCGCCGTGCTGCGCGTGGTTAACATACCTCTAACGGTCATCGGCGTTCTCGAGCCAAAGGGCCAGTCGACCTCGGGCCGCGATCAGGACGATATCATCGTCATTCCCATGACGACGGCGCGCATGGTCATCGTCACGCGCAACAAGCTGGTACCTGCCCAGGTCGGTGCCATCACCGTGAAGCTCGAGCCCGATGCGCCCGTCGCCAGGGCCAAGGAAGAGATCGAGCGGATCCTGCGTGAGCGGCGCCGCATTCAGGCCGGGCGCGAGGACGATTTCTTCGTACGCGACCTCGCAGAATATCTGCGAACGCGCACCGCCGCCCAGCAGACGTTCGGCCTGCTGCTCGGCGCGACGGCCGCGATCTCTCTCATCGTCGGTGGGATCGGGATCATGAATATCATGCTCGTCTCGGTCACGGAGCGCACGCGTGAGATCGGCCTGAGGCTTGCCGTCGGCGCGTGGCAGCGGGACATCATGATGCAGTTCCTCGTAGAGGCCATGTCCCTGTGCATGCTGGGCGGGCTGATCGGGCTCGCGCTCGGACTTTTTGGCACGATGCTGGTCGCCTTTTTTGCGCAGTGGCCGGTGCTGGTGAACGCCCAGATAATCGCCCTCGCCCTCGCCGCCGCTGCTGCCACGGGAATCTTCTTCGGATTTTATCCTGCGCGCCGTGCCGCCGCGCTGAAGCCGATCGAGGCTCTACGGATGGAGTAGCAGATCGAACTGCAGGTCGGCATCGCAACCTTCACTCGTGAAGAGAGGTGCCGATGGGGGAAGCGGAGTCCGAAAATGGGAACAGACATTGGCGGATGCTCAAGCGCGCCGTGGTCTTTGTGTCGAAGAGATCGCGTGCGCGCTGCTCGGCGGACCGCTACAGGGCTGGCTTTGAAGCGTTTTGTGGCTCGCGTCGCGACATCGGGTCGATTAATCGCCGAAAAGGCTATTTCGTCGATTTGGCGGGTAGGGGACCGGCAGATGTGAGTGTGGAATTGCAAAGCGCTCGCCATTGCTGAACCGAGCGTTATCGTTGAGGGCAGTCGCCGTCGCGGATATCGTCTTTGCTGCCGTCGGCATCGATAACATCCGCGAATCGCGGCGGTAGTTGTCGAGGCTCGCCGCGCCGGCTCGACCACGCCGCGCCGCCGTTGGATGATCTACACACCATGAAGATGTGGGTTTCGTTCCCCATATCTGGCCCCATAAGTGTTGGGAAGGCTCGGAAACGTGGTCGGAGTGGCAGGATTTGAACCTGCGACCCCCTCGTCCCGAACGAGGTGCTCTACCAGGCTGAGCCACACTCCGATATCTCTGGTACGCGGTCTTATAGCCTCGCTATGGTGGGGCTGCAAGCGCGTACACCGGGGCAAATGGCGCATCGCCTCCGCACCTCTCCGGTTCACCCTTTACTTCACAGCTGCCCCGTCCCGCAGCCATTGCGCACGCGTTCTCGCGACGGCATATGGTGGGAGCAAACGGAGATGCCCAGATGGCGGTGCTTGCCACCCGTATCGCGCCGGCGAGCCCTGCTGCGATCAGCGAAGCCGCGGCCTTGCTGGCCGCCGGCGAGCTGGTGGCGTTTCCGACCGAAACCGTTTATGGGCTGGGCGCTGATGCCACCAACGATCGTGCGGTGGCGAAGCTCTACGCTGCCAAGGAGCGGCCGTCCTTCAATCCGCTGATCGCGCACGTGGCCGATCTCGCGGCGGCACGGCGCCTGGCGCAATTCGATGCTGAGGCGCTCAAGCTGGCGGAGGTCTGTTGGCCGGGCCCTTTGACGCTCGTGCTGCCGAAGCTTCACGACTGTTCGGTCGGGCAGCTTGCCACAGCGGGGCTCGACACCGTGGCGGTGCGGGTGCCGGACCATCCGATCGCCCGCGGCATTTTGGCCGCGTTCGGCAAGCCGGTGGTGGCGCCCTCCGCGAACCGCTCCGGCTGCGTGTCACCGACCTTGGCGCAGCATGTGCACGCCGACCTCGCCGGCCGCGTCGCTCTCATCATCGACGACGGCCCTTCTCCGCTCGGTGTCGAGTCCACGATCCTGGCCCGTCTCGGCCGTATGGTGCTGCTGCGCCCGGGCGCAATTTCGCGCGCCACTGTAGAAGGAATCCTCGGTCACGACGTCGCCAGCGCCACGATCGCGCCTGATAATGGTCGTCCCGTCGCCCCCGGCATGCTGGCCTCCCACTATGCGCCGCGTTCCGCATTGCGCATGAATGCCGTTACGGTCGCGCCCGGCGAGGCGCTGCTGGCGTTCGGACCGACCCTGCCGCAAGATGCCGGCAATGCGCGAATAATCCTTAACCTGTCCGATCGCGGCGAACTGGTCGAAGCGGCCGCCAACCTTTTCAACTATCTCCGCGCATTGGATGGTTCCGGTGTCAACTCCATCGCCGTAGTGCCGGTACCGAACGAAGACCTCGGCGAAGCCATCAATGACCGCCTCCGGCACGCGGCGGCGCCACGCCGCCCGCGCGACTCGACCGCGTACAGCGGCTTAGAAACGTTGCGTTCAGGAATCACTTCATGAATACGCAATTTACCTGCCCGACCGCCGGTCTTGCCCCCGAGCTGATCGCCCGCTTCACCGCGATCGTCGGGGACAAATATGCCATCACGGATCCGGCCGAGCAGGAGCCCTACCTGATCGAAGGTCGCGGGCTCTATCGCGGCATTACGCCGATGGTGCTGCGGCCCGGCTCGGTCGAGGAGGTCGCTGCGATCGTCAAGCTCGCCAACGAAACCGCAACTGCCATCGTGCCGCAGGGCGGCAATACCGGCCTCGTGGGCGGACAGCTCTCTCTTGGTGGCGAGATGGTGCTGTCGCTCACGCGACTCGATCGCATCCGCGAGGTCGACGCCTTGTCCAACACCATGATCTGCGAAGGGGGCGTGGTGCTCGCGAAGGCGCAGGAAGCGGCGGCGGCGGCCGACCGTCTGTTTCCGCTCTCGCTCGCCGCCGAAGGCAGCTGCACGATCGGAGGCAATCTGTCGACCAATGCGGGCGGCACCGGCGCACTCGCTTACGGCGTCGCACGTGACCTTGTGGTCGGCCTCGAAGTGGTGCTTGCGGACGGGCGCATTCTGCACGCGCTCAACAAGCTCAAGAAGGACAACACCGGCTACGACCTGAAGAACCTGTTCATAGGCGCTGAGGGCACGCTCGGTATCATTACGGCCGCAGTGCTCAAGCTGTTTCCGGCGCCCAAGACGGTGGAGACCGCCTTCATCGGTGTGCCGTCGCCGCAGGCCGCGGTTAAGCTGCTCAGTTTGATGCAGGAGCGTACCAACAGCGCGGTTACGAGTTGCGAGTTGATGTGCCGTCGCGCGATCGACTTCGCGCTCCTCCACGGTCAGGGCATCCGTGATCCGCTGGACCAACCGCATCCGTGGTACGTCCTGTTACAGGTGGCTTCGTCGATACCGCAGGATCTGCGGACGACGCTCGAAGAGGCGCTGGAAACCGCGATGGAGCGCGGCCTGGTGAACGATGCCGCCGTCGCCGACAGCCTTGAGCACCGCCGCGCCTTCTGGCATTTGCGTGAGACCCTGCCGGAATGCCAGAAACCGGAAGGCGGGTCGATCAAGCACGACATCTCGGTCCCGGTGGCCGCGGTACCGGATTTCCTGCAGGAGGCGGGCGAAGTTGTCGAGGCGCTGATCCCGGGCAGCCGGCCGGTACCCTTCGGGCATCTCGGCGACGGCAATATTCACTACAACATCAGCCAGCCTGTCGGCGCCGATACTGAGGCGTTCCTCGGCCGATGGGACGAGCTGAACGACGCCGTGCATCGCGTGGTGGCGAAATTCGGTGGCTCGATCTCGGCGGAGCACGGCATCGGAGTGATGAAACGCAGGCTGTTGCAACAGGTGAAGGACCCCGTCGCGCTCGACCTGATGCGCACGCTCAAACGCACCCTGGATCCCAACAATATCCTCAATCCCGGCAAGGTGCTGTGAAGTCGCGTCATGGCCGATCCAGGCTCGGCCATGACGCGATGGAGCGCTCGCCACCTCTCCGGAGTCATTCCGGCGAAAGCGGGAATCCGGTAACCCTCGGCGTCACGGGTTACTGGATCGCCCGCTTTTTCGCGGGCGATGACACGGATGTGATTCGAAGTTGGCTCTAGAGAGATCGCAGAAAGTTCAACAGATCCTGCTGATCCTTCGAGTCAAGCCGGAAAAATCTCCTCACAACTCTATTTGCCTCCGAACCTGCACTTCTGTGCTCACGGATTGCCTGAACCAAATCCTTGGTGCGGCCGTCATGAAGAAAAAAGAGCCGCTGTCCAAGTCCCCATAAGGGTGCGGTTCGAAAGTCTCTCCCGTTTGCCTGCCCTTGGCTGATGCCATCGGCGAGACCGTCACCCATGTCATGGATGGCGAGGTCCGAGTAAAGGTTCACGTCCTTTTTATCGAGCGCCGCGACCGTGGAAGTTCCCGTACGAAGCATCGGAGTATGGCACGCTGAGCATCCCACCTGACGAAACAGGTCGCTTCCGGCTTTTATGGAAACCGCCCCACCAGGTTCATCCGTCGACGGGACCGGCGGCGCCAAAAACCGCATGAAGGCGGCAAATTTCTCAATGTCGCTCAATATATCGATACCAATATTATCCGGATTCGTCGTGTCATTGGGCGTCGGGGTTTTTTGGCACTCGAGCTTCTCCTCCCGTTCCGTCTGGAATAGTTCATTAGTAACGCCCATTTCGACGTTGTAGGCTTCGCCGGAGAATACCAGAAGCGACTTATTTTGGGCCTTCCAGCCGAAGCGGGCAATCGTCCCATCGTTACCGTTTCGATTTTCGCGCACCGCGATCGTGTGACCCGCATTGACGATGTTCAACCTTCCTCTGATTCCGAAGGGATTACGCGCCTGTTTGTCGCGATTATCGATAATGTCTTGATCCCTTATCTGTTCGATTAACCCCCCGCCGAATGTCGGCGTCGGAATTCTGAAGATCACGTTCCTTCTGGCGAGTTCCGCGGCAAAGTTCGGTTGTTTCAGCATGCATCCCTCGGCGCCCGCAAGACCCGTAATGGTGAATATGTCGTGGACGCCCCCGTCGGGGGTTCCGTCGGGATTTCGTTTGAACCTCGCCTCTCGTACCGGGCCATGTTCGGTTATGAAGGACGGCAGCCGATTGGTGTTTCTTAGGAAGTCGCTCCAGAAAAGAAACTGAGGGTTGTTGTCGGGACTCGTACCGCCGAGTGCGGGTTGAGCATGGCAGCCACCGCAACTGTCAAGGTTCATCGTGGGCCCAAGGCCGTCCTTTATGACCTGATCTTTCTGCGCGAATTTATCGGCGCCGCTATTGAACAGAGTAATTTGATTGGGAGTTAAACCGTTCAGGTGGCGCGGCGGATTACCGACTCCGGCGGTGCCGGAGCGAGGTCCGGGATCGCGCGCGACCTCAGCCTGTAGCGACAGGGTGTTGAAAAGCAGAAATGAAATGGTGATTCCCAGCAAAACTCCGACTGAGCGTTGGCTCATCGTGATGTCTCCCCGTTGTCAATTCGGCACTGTGCCGAAATTGCCCGAGGCAGGTTGATACCAAATTCAGTTCAAAACAGCGATGCTTGGCCGTCATCCTTTTTCGTATTGACTTTGAGAATGGCCTTGGACTTGGCGTACGGACGTTCTGCTGCAGCCGAACCCGCGGTGGTTGCGGACCGTCCGACAGGCTCGATCAGCGCGGCGGAATCGTTCGCCGTACCATTAACAGCGGTCGAAATCTCATAGGCCTCGAACAGATTGTCCGGCGCCGGCACAATCAGCGCCGCCGCAGTCGTGGCGTCCACGCGAGCACAGTCGAGCCAGAGGTCGAACGCCTCGGGCGCAATCACCACCGGCATACGATCGTGGATTGGGGCCAGCCCGCGGTTTGCCGTGGTGGTGACGATACAGGCGGTCTCGACCTCCTCGCCGTTTGGACCAATCCAGGTCTCCCACAGTCCGGCGAACGCAATCGGCCCACCGCTGTGGGGGCGGACCAAATAGGGCCGCCTGTGCGCGCCATCCGCCCTCCACTCGTAGAACCCGTCGGCCGGGAACAGGCACCGGCGCCGCCGCATGGCGTTTTGGAATGCTGGTTTTTCGTTGACGGTCTCGCCGCGCGCATTGTTGAGCAGGGCGAAGTTGCGCGGGTCCTTGACCCAGGACGGAATCAAGCCCCAGCGTACCAGCGCGAAGCTGCGCGCGCCCGTATTGATCCGTACGATCGGCACCGGTTGGGTCGGCGCGACGTTGTAGCGCGGCGGAAAGTCCGGCTCCTCCAGGTAGCGGAACAGGGCCCGGATCGCTTCCGGCGCTGAGGTGATGAGATAACGACCGCACATGAAAAGGCTCCGCCGCGTGAGCGCTTCACTTAATTGCGTTTTAATAGAAATGAAGGACGATGCTCACAAATTCGATGACGCCGGCTACATTTCGATGACCGTGACAGACCGGAGAACCTACCCGACAAAGCCGGTCCTGGCGGTCAGCGCCGCCATCATTCGCGACAGCAAGGTACTGATCGTGCGCCGCGCACGACCTCCCGCCAGCGGCGTCTATACGCTGCCCGGCGGGGGCGTCGAGATTGGCGAAACACTGATCGAAGCAGTGGTGCGCGAAGTTCGGGAGGAAACGGCTTTGATTGTCGAACCGGTGGCTCTGGCCGGATATCGCGAGGCAGTCGCGCGGGATGGCGACGGTCGGATCAAACGGCATTTTGTCATTTTGCCTTTTGCGGCGCGATGGATCGCGGGCGAGTTGACGCTCAACGAGGAGCTTGCGGAGGCGATGTGGCTCGATCCATCCGAAATCGCAGGCCTCAACACGACCCCGGGCCTTGCCGAGATCGTCGCTAATGCTATGGCGCTGCTGACAAGAGTGGGTTAAAGGCGCGGCCGTTCCGGCGCACACTTCAGCGTTGTCTTTCACAAAACAGTTGGATTGGCGCCTTTCGCTTGAACTTGCCACACCGGCGTCGCATATCAGGTTCGCCATGAAAATACGCGCGCTCGTCATCGTGTTGCTGATGCTTGCTGGAGGCGCGGCCGTCGGCCCGGCCACCGCTGCCGAGGTCGCCGCGCCGTTCGACCCGGGGCTTGCGCGGCTCGCCGAGATCCTCGGCAGCCTGCACTATTTGCGCGGCATCTGCGGTGCCAACGAAGGGAACAAATGGCGTAGCGAGATGCAGGCGCTGCTGGATGCCGAAGCGCCTTCCGGCCAGCGACGCGCCCAGTTCATCGCCAGTTTCAACCGGGGTTACCGGGCTTATTTGCAGACCTACCGCACCTGCACGCCTGCTGCCGATCTGGCGATCCGCCGCTATCTCGAAGAGGGCTCCAAAATCGCCCGCGAGGTTACGGCGCGGTACAGCAATTGAACGGACAATACCGTGGCGCGAGTTTTTTGCGCGTTCGCGCCTGTTAACCTTTCCTAAAGGTCGTTCTTTATCGCCATGGCCTTCATGCTAGTTTGTTCCGGCGACAGTCTGCCGCCGCAGGCTGCGCGGGGGCATGCCGAAATCATGAAAACACTGCAGGCAGCGCGTGATTCATTGCCGGATCACGAGCAGAAACAGGTAGCGCTCGATTTACTCGAGGAGGCCTGGATCGAGGCGCGCCTCCATGGGGTCGACGGCGACTGCATGGCGCAGGTCTGCCTGTTCGCGGCCTTCAGCGAGCTGGTATCAACCTATGGAGAGGCTGCCGCCGCCCGCTATGCGGAGGGTCTTCCCAGGCGTATCACCAACGGCGAATTTTCGATCGAGCTGTCGCGGCAGTAGGTCGGATTACTTAACTCGCCGCTCTTGAATCGGCTATCTGGGGGGCGGCGGATTAAAGCGAACCCGCTCCGCAGACCGTGTCGATTGCCCCGGGACAGCGCCCTTGTGGGAGAAGCGCCTGCGCCCTACGTTCGCTGCCATCGATGGGCATGAACACATGAAAGCAGCGCTGCTTCCCGACCGCGGTGTCGTCAAGGTTGTCGGCGGCGAGGCGCGGACCTTCCTCAACGGCCTGTTCACCACCGATATCGGGCGGGTGGTGCCGGACAATGCCTGCTTTGCGGCGCTGCTGACGCCACAAGGCAAGATCATCATCGATATGATCGTTGCAGAAGCGCCGGCCCAGGATGGTGGCGGCTTCTTTCTCGACGTCCCGAAGGCACTCGCCACGGCCTGCGTCGACCGGCTCAATTTCTACAAGCTGCGCGCCAAAATCACGGTCGAAGACCTTTCTCATGTGCTCGGTGTGATGGCAGCGTGGGAAGGGCACGCCGTTACGGAATACGGACTGTGCTATCGTGATCCGCGCCTGCCGGCCCTTGGCCAGCGCATCATGCTGCCGCCACATCTCGCGGCCGAGGCTGCGGCCGATCTTGGCGCTGAGCTGGTAACGGCCGCCGCGTTCGAGGCCCACAGGATTGCGCTCGGCGTGCCGCGCGGCGGCCTCGACTTTACCTATGGCGACGCATTTCCCCACGAGACCGACATGGACCAGCTCCACGGCGTCGACTTCCACAAGGGCTGCTTCGTCGGCCAGGAGGTGGTGTCGCGCATGGAGCATCGTGGCAGTGCGCGCAACCGCGTTGTGCCTGTTGCTTATGACGGGTTCGCCCCTGATGCGGGCGCGGCGGTAACGGCGGGAGAGAAGGCGATCGGCACTTTCGGTTCGTCAGCCGAGGGGCGCGCGCTCGCGATGTTACGCCTTGACCGCGCCGACGCCGCGCTCGCGGCGGGCCATACTCTCGTGGCCGGCGCCGTGACCCTGCGCCTCATCAAGCCCGATTGGGCACGGTTTGCGTTTCCGGGCGACCGCGCGCCCGCATAGGCGGTCTTCGTCCATTCCTCGGGCTTATCTTCCTGAGGCTTATCGGGGAGTTCTTCCTTACAGGCTTGAATTTGCCGCGATTTCGGTCGAAAACCACAGAATCGAAATGGTTCGCGGGATGCGCGGAGCGGGCGTTCAGTTGGGCAGGATCAGGATCACTATATGCATAGGGCTGTCGGCGATGTGGTCGAGCATCGCGGCCGCGCAGCAAATGCTGCCGCCGAACGTCGGGATCGGGTCTACGTCCCCATTCGGTGCCACCCGCTCACTGCCGCCGCCGCAATCGATAGCGCCGGCTTACGCGGCACCGATGCCCCCCGCGACTCCGCCGGCGATGCCGGTCCCGGCGTTCGGTGGTGGCGGTGGTCCGCAGCAGGTGTCACTCGCGTTGGCCGCGCGTTATGGACGTGATGCTTCAACCCAGATTACGAACGGACTGTTGTGGCGCATATTTCCCACCAAGCCCGATTCCACCGGGACCTTCCGCGCGCTCAAGGAGGAGAGGGCCGCAAGCCCGGTCGTGGCATTGCCCCCCGGCGACTATGTAGTGCATGTCAGCTTCGGGCTCGCGGGTGCCACGAAGGCGCTGCATCTCAAGGAAGCGACGCGCGAGGTGTTCGAGGTTCCGGCCGGCGGCATCAGGCTCGAAGGTCGCGTCGGCGACGTGCGGATTCCCGTTACCGAGATCAGCTTCGACATCTTCAAGGGCAGCCAGTTCGAGCCAGGCCTCAAGACGCCGCTCGCGCAAGGCGTGCTGACCGGTGACGTGGTGGTGGTGCCGGAGGGTGCCTATCACATCGTTTCGAATTACGGCGACACCAATGCGGTGGTGCGCTCCGATATCCGGGTGCAGACCGGCAAGCTCACTGACGTCACCGTCAATCACCGCGCCGCGCTGATCACCCTCAAGCTCGTCAGCGAGCGCGGCGGTGAGGCGATCGCCAATACGAATTGGTCAGTGATTACGCCCGGCGGCGACGTGATCAAAGAATCGACCGGCGTGTTTCCTCGAATCGTTCTTGCCGAGGGCGACTACCGCGCCATTGCGCGCAACGAAGGCCGCACCTACGAGCGCGAGTTCAAGGTCATCGCCGGAGTCGACGGCGAGGTCGAGGTGCTGGCGCGATAACGGCGGCGGCAATCGCGGTGGCATCCCTTAAGGTGACTCAGGTCACTTGGGCTACTTGCTGGCTTCAGCCCAATCTGATGGATTGGAGCATCGATCAAGTCAAAACGTGGAGGGCCACGCAAACAGCGTCCTCCACATCGGGCGACCCTTGTGGTCGCCCAATTCGTCGCATCCGGCACAGGGCGGCCACAAGGGTCGCCCCTACGTCATCTTCCGTCGGCACCAGCCGACTGTTGTTGCTTTCATGGCTTCAAATCGGGGTCGCCGGACAAGCCCCGGCGACGACACGGTAGTGACTCGAAGCGACCGAAATCAGCTCCAGACGAGCCGTTACGCGCAAAAATGCGAGCAATGTACGGGTTGGCGAGGCCGGTCGATTTGATCTTTCTCACAGCGAGGACGCCTGAACGCCTGCACTATTGGCACCTTGCAATATGGAACAACGCTATGAACATGACCTTATCGATCAGTGCCGCCTTCGTAATGTTAATGGCTGTCGCAGCGCAACCCGCATTCGGTGCCGATGCCTTCAACGGCGAACGACTGGCGCAGCGCTGGTGCGCGGCATGTCATGTCGTCACCACTGCCCAGCGCGAAGCAAATGCCGACGCGCCGCCGTTCGAGGAAATCGCCCGGCGGGCCGAACTTCACCGAGAGCGGCCTGATGACGTTCCTGCTCGATCCTCACGCCAAGATGCCGAATATGAATCTGTCCCGGATCGAAGCTGGCGACATTGCGGCATACGTGGCCAAGCTGAAATAGCGGCGGCTGCCAAGCAGGATCGCACCCCCCGCCACAACTGTCCGGACGGAGCGCGGTGTGGTCGGGGGGTAAGCCTCCCGGGTGCGGCCTGCGCTTCCATGGCGTTTAGTAGGGTCCACCGATTTTGGTCGACATAGCATTGAAACCCCTCAGTCTTTCAGCGATGCCCCAAGCGCATCCAGGAGATGGCCGGTGCCGTGCTCGCGAGAGCCCGCGTCGTCGTAGCCGTCGAGGAACGCCCCCTGCTCGGAGACCTTCAGGGTGGTCTTTCCGCCCTCCGCCTTCAATTGCATGGTCGCCAGCGACACCGAGATCTTCTTGTCGTTGAGGTGCATCACGTAGGAGTAGACCAGCCGTTCGTTCGGAATGATATCGTGATAGATGGCTTCGAAGGTGGAAACCATGCCGCCTTCCCAACGTCCCTTCACCCGCTCGCTTCCGCCGACGCGCACATCCATGTGCCGCTCAAGCAATTCCCAGCGGCGGGGCGTGCCGCCAAACCACTTTTGCTTGGCAGATTCGTCGGTCAGCGCCTTCCAGACTCGCGCGACCGACGCCTCGTAGGTGCGCTCCAGATGGAAGCTGGCATGCACCACGCCCACCCTACCCTCCCCCGCATGCGGGGGAGGGTTAGGGTGGGGGTCGGTTCCGCCCTGCATGCGCAGGACTTCTCTCCCCAGTTTGTCGAGCGTGGTGCGCCATCCTTCCGGCGCGCCTGCGACCATCCAGGCAACCGACGGATCGAGGATGGTATAGGTCTGCACGACGTCCATGCGCGTGCCGCCGAGTGCGTCCGAGAAGTCGACTTCCGTATAAGCGCGGAACAGCGGCTTGCTGGCATGGCTGTCAACGCGCACGTCGATTACCAGCCGGCTGTACGGCACGACTTCGACGAATGTCCCACGGGACCAGTGCTCCTCGCCTGTGGGCGAGCGCATGCAGACCTCGAACGGGCCGCCGACCCGCATCTCAACCCGAGCATCCGGAACGGAGTAGGTTTCCGGGCTGAACCAGCGCTTCACATGATCCGCGGTGCTCCAGGCTCTGAACACCGTTTCGCGCCGCGCATGGAAGACACGGGAAAGCCTTAGCGGCTGCGGTTGCAGGTTGGTTGCGGTGTTCTTCGCTTCAACGCCCCGAGCCATCGCCATCTCCTTCGTTGTCCAGGGTTTTCAAGTAGTCGCCCAACCGGTCGAGGCGGTGTTCCCACTCGCTCCGCCGGGCATTGATCCATTGTTCGGCCAGGCTGAGCGCCTGGGACTCAATGGAGCAGGTGCGCACCCGGCCGATCTTTTGGGAACGCACCAGGCCCGCCGCCTCCAGCACCCCCAGGTGCTGCATCGCCGACGGCAGCGACATGGGCAGAGGACGGGCAAGTTCACTCACCGGCGCCGGCCCGCGGCTCAGCCGATCAACCATCGCCCGCCGCGCAGGGTCGGCGAGGGCGTGGAAGAGGCGGTCAAGATCGGCCGATTGGTTAAGCATGTGCCTAAGTATCATGCGGAAAACAGTTAGGCAATGGCTTTAGTATCTGCGGGGTGGATTTTTTTACCGCTTCGGCTCTGGCGGGTCGTCTGAGAGACTCGCGGAGCACCGAATCGGCCCCATTAACCTTAATTTTGTCTTTTTTATGCGCCGTAGCTATCGTAGGTTGAGGAACGGGGTGGCGGGTAATGAGCTTATTCTATGTTATTGAGTGGATGAGGGAATTCGCTCAAGCCTATTATCCACTCGTGGTGCTCATAACCTCCGTTCTCGGGCTTGTTTTCAGCGTGCGGATTGGATTTTGGTCAAGAGCGTTGGCGAAGCTAAGGGATTTCTGGAATACCGATATCCGACTCCTCAAGGCGAAGAACGCGGAATTGACAAAAACTCTCAGCCGCGTACGCGATGCTTTCGACGATGATAACAATCTTTGGCTCCGAAGCCCGGTGGTGAAACAACCGGAGCGCTATGACAGGAAGCTCCAGGACAGTATTCCCATCCTTCTCGTGGCCAACCTTAAGGGCGGCGTCGGCAAAACGACGATCGCTGCTAACCTTGCGACCTATTTCGAACGGCGCAAGGGAGAACGAGTCCTGGCTATCGATCTCGATCATCAGGGCTCGCTTTCTTCCATGTTGCTGCCCGAGATTGCGCAACGTACACAGCGGCCAGCCGATGCCGTGAAAGCGCTGATCGGCGGCAGCCCCAATGGAGCTGCTGCCCTCTTTTCGGAAAGCGTTCCTATCCGGCACTCGCAACGCGATTCCAGACTGATTGAATGCGATGATCCATTTGGCAATTTCGAAACGCGGCTTTTGTTAGAATGGCTCATTGGGGACTGTAAGGACGACGTCCGTTACAATCTCGCCCGCGTGCTGCACAGCGCCGAGGTGCAGAGCAATTTCAACCGAGTGATCATCGATGCGCCGCCTCGGATGACGACAGGGTTCGTGAACGCGTTGTGCGCCAGCACTCACCTTATCGTGCCCTTTGTTCTCGACATTTTGTCGGCCGAGCGCGTGGGATTGTTTCTCCGGACAGTACGCCGAATGCGCGGGCAACTCTTCCCGCATCTTGAACTGGCAGGCGTTGTGGGCACCATGAAAGGTGACGGCACCGAAAGGCTGAGAGATGCCGAGCAGAGAGCTATATTGGAGGCGAAACGCGGGGTATTCCACAATTGGGGCGCGGGAGACTACGTTCTCACGGATGTTCTAGTTCCGCGCAAACAGTCTATAGCGGACACGGCCGGCGTCGGCATTGATCTCGCAGCGGCGACCCTTTTTTACCCTTTGGGTCAGAGGCTATTCGAACTGACCACCCGCATGCCGCCTGCCTGCTCCGAACAGCGCCTCTCGGCGTGACAGCGCGCAGAACGCCGCAAGGATACTGGACCTATGAAGATCAGTTCGCTGATCGCCGTACTCTGCAATTTCGAGGCTGCGGTAGCCGCTGTCTCTAGCGTGGGGACGCCGAGTGGCTTCAAAGAACTTCGCCAGCTGTTTCTAGGCCACGAGGACAAGAACGTTGCACCGTTCGTCAATACTCTTCTCAAGCAGCGGGACATTCATGGACACCGAACGAATAGCCTTCCCATCGCCCGTCTTCGTGACGTGCTCGCCAAACTAGAGACTTGTTTGCGCAGCGCTGAAGGCAATAAGGCCGCCGATGATGTCGCAAGGCTCGCCGAATTGCTCAAAGGGTGCGGGCAAGCAAGCGTCAACGAGTTCGTGAGCGAGGCACGCGACTGGCTTGTCGAAGCAACTCGGCCAACGGCTAAACTCCAAGCGGCTGCCAAACGTGCTAGGCCTGCACGGAAAAAACCTGCTGCACTTTCGGTCGAGACACTCCCGCCGGCTGATTATGCCACTCTCCTTGAACGCACGGCCAAGGACAACACGCAGTTTGATCAAATCGTCGAGCGGTTGCGAGCTGACCGCAGGATCAAGAAAGCAGATATGCGCGAAATTGCTCGGCTATTTTTGGGTTACGAACTCGCCAAGAAGAAAGGCCGAGAAGATGCCTTGGCGGAAATCGCTGCGAAGCAAGCGGTCGAGGCGCGGCAGGAAGCAAGAGGTTCTGTCCTTGATCGGTTGAAGTCCTGGTAGCGAAGCTCCGCGCGACCAGCTGACAACTCGTCAAAAAGCACACAAAAAATCAGTTCGGCACTGCAGAGATGCCCGAGTCTGCGATCTTCAGTGCAATGGCTTCGGCCTCACCATTGCTTCGTACCTATTGTCTTGCTGATCTGCGAGAGGACGCTGATTATTTATTATTTAGGTGCGCGTAATTGGAGAAGTTGTGTGCCAACGTGTGACATACCATTTGGAATAACGGGCGTCCGCTATAGCCAAGAATTTGTACTGACCAACGCGGTTGTGTCCCGTCTGAAGCGGTCCTTATCAGAGGCATTTCGAGTAGATTGCAAGCGGTTTTGATTTCGTTGGTTTCAAAGTCAATAGAGATTTTCGAGTGAGCGAACGCATTTCTGATGGCCCGCAGCAACTCTAAATTCTGGTGTGTCTTTGGACCAAAAATCTCAAGCGCGAGGCCCATCCTAATTTTACTCACGAATGCGCCAATTGGTCCGTCAGGACCGAATAGCGTTTGGCGTTGACCCTCTCCTATAGACAGACGGGATTCAATCGCAACCTGGAGAGCATTTTCCACTGTCGTAACCATGATGATGCCCATTCCACGATCGCTCGCAGCTCCGCTGATCTCTTTAAAATAAGCGTCAAAGTGCTCCGGCGTTGTGGCTCTTGTGCTAATAAGTCGCGCTAGACCATCAATCGCCTTTCTTACCGGTGAGCCGCCTTTATTTTTTCTTCGCGGTCGTGCTGGTTGATCAGTAGGTTTTGGTGGTTTGGCCATGCTAAAATGTCCTTTATCCATGTCTGGGAAAGCGATCGAAAACGTTGATGGATGAGCAGGCGAGGCCGCGCCCCAGCGGGACCGCGCCAAGAAAAAATAATCCGATCGGCGCGAAGCACGCCGCAAGAAAGCGCGGGCCTTCTGCTTAATCGTTCTTGGCTTAGTGAGGCTGGGAGCACAGCAGTCGCTTACCCCGGGGACGATCGGGCGGCGTGAGCGCCGTGTGTAGCTTCGTAGCCCTGATGAAGCGCAGCAAAATCCGGGAACGGCAGCCCCGCATTGCGCTGCGCTCCATGCGGGCTATGCGATATGCATCCGCCCCCTCCGGACATCCGGCGGCACCGCCTCCGCGGCAAGCTCGGCGAGCGCCTCATCCAGGCCCATCACCTTCTGCTCCTGGCTCCCGAGCCGCCTGATCGACACCGCCCGGCTCTCGGCCTCCTTCTTGCCGACCACCAGCAGCACCGGGACCTTGGCGAGCGAGTGCTCGCGCACCTTGTAGTTGATCTTCTCGTTGCGCAGGTCGAGTTCGACCCGCAGTCCGGCGCGGCGCGCCAGCGCGGCGACCTCGCTCGCATAGCTGTCGGCGTCCGAGATGATGGTTGCGACCACGGCCTGCGTGGGCGCGAGCCATAGCGGGAAATGGCCGGCATGATGCTCAATCAGAATCCCGATGAAGCGCTCCAGCGAGCCGAACATTGCCCGGTGCAGCATCACGGGCGTCACCTTGTTGGAGTGCTCGTCGATGTAGAATGCGCCGAGCCGGCCCGGCATGTTGAGGTCGACCTGCACGGTGCCGCACTGCCACTCGCGGCCGATGGCGTCGCGCAGCACATATTCGAGCTTGGGCCCATAGAACGCGCCTTCGCCCTTGTTGAGGGTCCACGGCCGGCCGGAGGCCTTGAGCGCCGCCATCAGGGCGGCTTCCGCCTTGTCCCACACGGCGTCGTCGCCGATGCGCTTCTCGGGCCGGTCGGAGAACTTGATGTGCACGTCCGAGAAGCCGAAATCCTCATAGATCGACAGGATCATGTCGTTGACCTTGAGGGCCTCTTTCTCGACCTGCTCCGCCGTGATGAAGATGTGCGCGTCATCCTGGGTGAAGGCGCGCACGCGCATCAGCCCGTGCAGCGCGCCCGAGGGCTCGAACCGGTGTACCTTGCCGAATTCGGCGATCTTGAACGGCAGGTCGCGATAGGACTTGAGCCCGTTCTTGAAGATCTGCACGTGGCCCGGGCAGTTCATCGGCTTGATGGCGAAGACGCGTTCGTCATCCGGGCGCTTTTCGGTCAGGAACATCATGTCACGAAAGGCCTGCATGTGGCCGGTCGCGACCCATAGCTGCGCATCCATGAGCTGCGGTGAGTTCACCTCCACATAGCCGGCGGTGTCCTGGCGGCGGCGGATGTAGCGCTCCAGCGCCTGGAACAGAGTCCAGCCCTTGGGGTGCCAGAACACCGAGCCCGGCGCTTCCTCCTGGAAATGGAATAGGTCCATCTCACGTCCGAGCCGCCGATGGTCGCGCTTCTCCGCCTCTTCGAGCTGCTTCAAGTAGGCGTCGAGCTGTTCGGGCTTGGCGAAGGCGGTGCCGTAGATGCGGGTCAGCATCGGATTGCGCGCGTCGCCGCGCCAATAGGCACCGGCCACCTTCATCAACTTGAACGCATTGCCGACCTTGCCGGTCGAGGTCATGTGCGGACCGCGGCAGAGATCGAACCAGTCGCCCTGCTTATAGATTTTGATCTGCTGGTCCTCCGGAATGGCGTCCACCAGTTCCACCTTGAACTGCTCGCCCTTGTCGCGGAACACGCGCTTGGCCTCCTCGCGCGACCACACCTCCTTGGTGAACGGCTTGTCGCGGCCGATGATCTCGCGCATGCGCTTTTCGATCGCCGGAAAATCCTCCGGCGTGAACGGCTGGTTGCGGAAGAAATCGTAATAGAAGCCGTTCTCGATCACCGGCCCGATGGTGACCTGCGTGCCGGGCCACAGCGACTGCACGGCCTCCGCCATCACATGAGCGGCGTCGTGGCGGATCAGCTCAAGGGCGCGCGGATCGTCGCGGCTGACGAACTCGATTTTCGCATCGCGGTCGATCGGATCGGAAAGATCGGCAAGCGCCCCATCCAGTGCCATCGCGACGGTGCGCTTGGCGAGCGACGGCGAGATCGCCTTGGCGACTTCTGAGCCGGTGATGCCTTTGGAATAGTCCCGGCCCGCGCCGTCCGGAAAGGTGAGGGTGACCAAATCACTGGCCATTGTCAGCTCCTGTTGCTCACTCGCTGCCTACGAACGCAGGTAAGCGGTAAATCTCATATCTGATCTCGCACGGCGCGACAAAAGACAAGGGCCGGCGAGAGGGGGCCTTTTTTCTGTCCGTCACTTTCGGAAGAGGCTCTGCGGCAGGCCAGACTGGCGAATCATCGCCTTGAGCGTGCCCGGTCTAATTGATTCAGTTGGACTATGAAAAGCGACCGTAACTATGCGCCGCATTCCTCCCACACTACCAACATACTGACGATGACTCGTGCTCCGCTGGCGATCGAGTTTGAAACCGTGAGCTTCGATGATTTTGATAAATTCCAGAAATGTGCATTTCAGGCCGGGCACGCGATGGGGAACTCGACCGTAGCGGAATCTTGGCAGCGAGTTCTACCGGAGATAGTTAATCTAAACAACCGCCAAGCCCACATTAAACGCAGCAAAAATGGTGCCTTCCGAGCCAGCAGCCGAGATCGATCAGGCTCGGGTTCGGCAAGCGCAGTTTCTAAGTACATTTCAATTGCATCGTTGAGATAGCGACGTACCTCGTCAAATGATCTGCCTTGCACAACAATGTCAAAATCAAGGCAGAACGCCTCCCATTGATCCGCCCGGCCGGTCGCAATACACACTAGGGCTTGTTTTGCTTCAGACATTAAAAACCCTTACGCCATGCCACGAAATACATCTGCTCATTGTAGTGTCTTTGGGGCATTAGTAAGCTGTACCTTGGTCCATTTAGGTCTATAACTTTGGCCGCAATAGGTGTATGCCCTTCGTCTTGTTGCCGTAAAAATGACACGTTGACGCGCCGGCTGAAAATGGCCAACGCATACTACCATTGCGGCTTTCCAGCATGCCCTTGTGAGCATGCCGCTCTTGCCACTCTGAGTAGCTTTGAACGACGCCTGTGATAAGGATTGCGTCGGCTTCTTAGGATCCATTGTCATTGGCACGGGGGGATGCCGTGGCGACTTTCTTCAGCGCGATCAGGTGGGCGCTGGCCGCTCTCCTCA
>Ga0066395_10000062_pt1 | contig 36681 bp, 49 predicted proteins | sample PanSoiPlot1MoBio_FD_61218 | JGI IMG/M metagenome (GOLD analysis project Ga0066395, IMG submission 61218) | Tropical forest soil microbial communities from Panama analyzed to predict greenhouse gas emissions - Panama Soil Plot 1 MoBio | ecosystem: Environmental > Terrestrial > Soil > Tropical... | reverse complement strand
TCATCCGCTGGCGGCGCGGGCTCGAGCTTGACTGGTGGCAGGCGCATCTTCAGCCCGGTGGCCTGCTTGGCGTCCTCGAAGATCTCCTCGAGCTCGGCGGTCGAGCGCAGGCTGAACGGGTTGTCCTGGTCCTCGTCGAGCACGTACTGCGGCACGCGCTGCGCAATGCGGCGGATGGCGGTGATCAGCCCGGCGCGTTTGCGCTGCTCGGCCAGCACACCCGCCCTGACCTCGCCGGTCCACTCGCGCGCCTCCGACGGCCGCAGCATGACAAAGCCCAGGTTCTCGTACATGGTGCGATTGTTGGGGTCGCTCTGCAGTTGGACGATGTCGCCGTCGGGGCGCCGATACCACGCCAGTGGGAAGTTGTACGTCAGGCCAACCGCGGGATTGCCCTCGATTGGCGCGGCGCGTTGCTCCAGCCGTTCGAGCAGCGACTGGCCTGTGTCCGCGGCCATCTCAGCCGATGCCCTTCGCCCAGACGCCGAATGTCGGCCGCATCATCTGGTGGCCGTAGATGACCTCGCTGGCCAGCTTCCAGGTGAAGAAGTCGATGTCGTAGAAGAGGTGCATCTTCGGCGAGCGCTGCACGATGAGCGCGAGCGCCTCCCGCTGGAAGGCGAAGTTGTTGGCCTGGCCACCGGCGGGTTTGACCAGGTTGGTGGTGACAAACAGGTTCATGCCGTACATGTCGCCGAGCGCACCGGTCACCGCCGGCTTGGGGTTGCCGACATAGAGGGCGTTCGACCAGCGGTCGAGACCAATCTTGTTGGCCTTCTCCGCCGGGCTCAGAATGAGAAAACGGTCGTCGGCCGGCGCGTCGGCGTCGTCCAGGTACTGGTTGGAACGGATCACGTCAACGTCGGCGAGCGCGGTGCCGAGCGTACCCACGGTCTGGGTGAAGCCGGCCACGTCGGACGCGAGCTTCGAGTCGATGTCGCGGGCGATGGCGTAGCCCATCTTCATCTGGTACTCGTTCTGCACATCGACGATCGACTGGACCTTGACGATGTCTTCGATGCCGACCGCGGCGTAATCCCAGATGTTCAGGGTGATCGTGGTCGCAGTCTCGGCGACCGTCTCGTAGACGATAGCGGTGTTCTCGGTCTTCGCCCGCGCGGCGACGTTGCCAACCGAGGCGACCTTGACCGTCCGGCCGACGCTGGCGTCGTCCTCGAAGCCGCGGTTGACGCACTTGGCGAAGACCAGGTTGCTTTCGGTCGCGCGCAGGACCTGCTTGGACCAGATGTCGGGTGAGAAGACGCCGTCGGCGATCGTCTTGTCGACAAATTCACTTGCACCAGTGGCCACTGGCGGTATTCCTTTCGAACGTCACCCACGGTTTTCCGTGGGCAGAGATCAACGCCGCTGTTCGCGACGCACGTCGATGCCGCGGGTCAGGCTGACGCGCACGCCAGGCCTGGGGCGGCCCTTGTCGTCGAAGTAGCGGTCGTACTCCTCGAGCGTCATGGCGGCGACCTGGGCGTCCGTGATCTCGCGGTACGCCTGCGCAGGTCCTCCGTCTAGCTCGGGCGACATCTCGCTGCCGACGGTCTGAGAGAGGTTCGCTTTTTCGATGGCGCTCGAGCGCTTCCTGACTTCTTCCGAGACCCCGTGGCGAATCGCGGCGTCCTGGACGGCGGACAGATAGGCGCCGAAACTGTCGTAGTGGCGGCCCTGCACCTCGCGCTGCACTGACTCGGGCAGGGCACTCTGGAAATTGCGAATGCCAACCATGTACGGGTTGGCCTCGACCTCGGCCTGCTGCTGCGCGAGTTGGCGCTGCTGCTGCAGGTTGGCCGCGTCGAGCTGGCCGAGGGTATACAGGTCGCCGCGGTCGTACGCCTGCTGGCGCTCGCGATCCTGACGTTGCCGATCCTGGTCCTCGAGCATGCGCCGCGCGCGCTGATTGGCGTAGTCGCCGAGCCAGCCGCGCAGCACGTCGTCCTGCTCCATCTCATCGCGCGGGACGTTCTTGACCAGCAGCCGCAGCTTTTCGCGCGGATCGGTCGTCGCGTCGACCGCGCTCATCCACTCCGGTGTCTCGGGCGGGGTCGGTTCGGCTGGCTCGGACCCAGGCTGATCAGCCGAACCGTCCGCCACCTCGGGTGGAGTTTCCGCCGTCGGCTCTGGAGGCGGAGCGTCCGGCGGAGAGGTGCCAGTGCGCCGGCGGCGCGGGCGGCGCTCGTCCGGCGCCGGCTCGACGGCGGCGTCGAGCTCATCGAGCAGGTCGGGGTGCGTCGAGCGCCGCAGGTCCATCGTCATCGGGACTTGTTTGCTTTCGTCGGCCGCGATTTTCTCGCCTGACTCAGGGCGATCGCAACTGCCTGCTTCTGGGGCCGGCCCGCTTTCATCTCGGTGCGGATGTTCTGACTAATGCCCGCCTTCGTCTTCGCGGCTTTGCCGCCCAGCAGTGGCACGGCTACCCCTTGATTTGGCCGAACGTGGTGGGCGCGTTGAAGGTCGGCATCGTGTTCTTGATCTGCGCCAGCGACTCCTGCGGCGCAAGTCCGTATTTCTCCTGCATGCCCTGCAGGATCATGTTCTGGGTGCCCGGACTCGAGCGATAGAAATTGACCGAGTCCAGTTTGTTGGGTGTCGGAATGGCGTTGAGCACGTTCTGCGGGTCGTAGCTGTTGGTGGCGCCGGCGCCGCCGCGGATGTCGTCGATGGTCTGCTGCAGATTGGCCACGTTGGGTGTGCCCCAGTTCGGCGTGACAACCTGGCCGCCGTAGTTGTACTGCTGGGTCTGGTACGGCGGCCCACCGAACATCTGGGCGGGCTGCTGGCTGCCGAAGTAGCCCATCCCCAGTCCGCCGCTCGACTGGGGCATCATCTGCCCCGCCTGTGCCTGCTGCGCCGCCTGCTGCTGCTGGTACTGGTCCCACGCGGCGCCACTCTTCGGCCCGTTCCACATGCCCGTGGGATTGACCTGCTGGCCGCCCGTCTGGGCCCACTGCTGCGGCTGGAACTGCGGCGCGCCAGGTTGGCCGCCCGTCTGCACGCCGCCGGCGCGGATGTCGTTCAGCATCTGCTGCATATTGCCCATGCCGCTGAAGTCGGTCTGGTTGGTGGTACTGGGCGCCTGGAAGCCGGCCACGCCCTGGCCGCCGAGCAAGCCGCCCAGTTGGCCAATCACCTGCGCCTGGCGGAACGGATTGGCCTGCAGGGCCGCGGCGGCATTGATGGCGTCGAGTTGCTGGCGATACAGCTGCTCCTGCATCGACTGGGTGAGCTGCCCTTGCTGCGGTCCCGTGACACCCGCCTGGCCAGTCTGCCCCGGCGCGAGCGGCGCGTAGTACTGCCCGAATTGCGAGGCAAGCGCGTTGGCCTGCGTGAAGTACTGCTGCTGTGCCGCGAGCGTCTCCTGCGGCGTGCCGGCCCCTGGCGGTCCGCCGCCGGCGGCCTGGATCGCCGCGTTGCTGTCCTGGACCCAGGCGTTCATCGCCGCGTTCCAGTCCGAGCCGCGCGACAGGTAGTACGCGCGCTGCACGTCGGGCGGCAGGTCGGAAAACTTGGCACCGCCCCAGTTCGTACCGGGCGGCTGGATGGCGGCGGGCGCGTTGTACATGCCCGTCACGCCCGCCTGCGCCAGTGCCTGGTTCTGTGCCTGGGTGTTCAGGTTGCTGTACGTCGTCAGGCCCTGCAGGGTCTGGGCGGGCAACTGCGAGGGCGGCGCCCGCTCGAGCTCCAGCGCGTGCTGGGCCGAGGTCGTCGGCATGCTGCTCGTGTCACCGTTCCAGCCCATCGCGCGCGCCTGGGTGGTGCTGACGCGCTGCAGTTGGCCCGACGGCAGCACGTAGCTGATCTGGGTATCGCCGTACTGGTTGGTGTCGTACGTGCTCGGATCAAGCCGCACGAACGTCCCCGGGGAAAACTCGGATTGCGACGGCGCCGCGTACCAGCCGGTCAGGCCGGCACCAGCCTGCGCCATGGATGCGGCGCCCTGGATCTGCGAGAGCGTCTGGCCAACGTCGGGCCCGGTGTAGCCGGGGATGTAGCCGATGCTGCCGAACTGCTGGCCCGCGGCGAGCGTGGAGGCGCCGATGGGCGCCGGCTGGCCAGGCCCCCAGTTCTGGCCGTACAACTGGGCCACGTTGTTGGCGTAGCTCAGGTTGTACTCGCGGATCGCCTCCTGGACGTTCTGCATGTTGCCCGAGGCAACGGCACCCGAGAGTTGATCGATAAAGGCGGCGAGTTGCGGATTGTCAGGCATCAGGCAGTCACCGGCGCAACGAATCGGTTGATTGGTGGGATCGGCACGTTCGGGATGGGTTGCAACTGCGGTTGGTACCCGACTGGGACATTGGGGATTGGCTGGGGCTGAGCCTGATAGCCCACGGGCACGTTCGGAATGGGTTGCGGGGTCGGATACGCGGTCGCGGCGCCGTAATTCTGGCCAGGCACCTGATTCGGATAGGACGTGTACGGCGAACCTGTCGGCGCCGGCGGCGGTGTCGTCACCGGTGGCGCCGAGGCCTGCAGGTTGGCCGTCGCCTGTTCGGGCGTGGTCGTCGGCGAGGTGAACTGGCGCTGCGCTTGCGGCACGTAGTCCTGGCCGGTCTGCTGCTTGTACAAATCCATCGCCCCGCGCAGCGCGGCGTACGCCTGTTGCGCCGTGTTCGGATCACCCTTGACCGCGGGGTTGGCCTGGTTGACCATCGCCGCGGCGGAGTCGTACACCGGCTGGCCACCGCCGAGCTGCGTCACCCACTCCTGCAGCCCGCCGACCAGGTTGGCACCCATGCCCGACGGGGCCGAGGTCATCTTCGAGCCGGCGATCGCGCTCATCGCGTTGTTCAGCGCGCCCGTCGCGGCGGTGACGCGGTTCTGCAGCAGGCCCGCGCCGGTCTGCGCGCCCTGCTGGACGCCCTGCAGCGCCTGCGTCGCCGCGGTGACGCCCAGCTGCTGCCGCTGCGTCTGGGCCTGCAGCATGTTCGCCTGGGCGTTCTGCTGCGAGGCCTGCGCGGTCATCGCCTGCGTCATCTCCTGGATCAGGTTCTTGGCCTGGTCCTCGGACATGCTCCCGTCGGCGACCTTGCCGCCGAGTTGCTGGATCAGCGCTTTCTGCGCGTCGCTGATGCTCTGGCGGTTCTGGTTCTGCGTGAAGACCGGCTGGCCGTTGTCGCCGATGGTGACGACGAAGGGCGCGGTCGTGTCGGGGGTGATGGCCTGGCCGGCCTGCGGGCTCGGTGGCGGGTGGTAGTCCGCTTTCGGAATCGACTTGGTCTCGCCGTTGGAGCCGATCAGTTGGATGACGCTCGAGCGCGGATCATTCGAGGCCATGGTCCAGGTGACGTCGGTCGGCAGCGCGTTGCCAGCCTGGTCCTTGGCCTCTTGCCAGACCACGCCACCCTGGCCGTCATCCACCGGCATGTACGTCTTGCCATTGCGGACCTGTGGCGTCAGTTGGTTTGCCTTCAGTCCGGTCGGCGCGGCGAGGATGACATCCGCCTTCTTTGCTTTCGGGTCGTAATTGACGAACCCGATGCCAGGCACATTGAACTGGCTGTCTTTCTCGCTGCTGATGATCTGGCCGTCGGGCCCGCGGGCCGGTGTTGCGCTACCGTCGGGCTTGACGACGTAGACGGTGTCGCCGATGGCGGTGACGCTGCCGGCCGGGTCCTTCGGAATGTCGATGACACTGCCGGTGGCCGGATCGCGCAGACTGACCGGCCTGGTCGTGGTATCGCCGGGCTGGATGACGTTGCCCTGAGCGTCGATCTTGTCGAGCTGGTTACTCGGACTCGGCTGCTTCGCTGACGTCGGCGCCGCACTGACTGGTAGTCCCTCGACGGGCTTCAGTGGTCCGCCTGGATCTTTGGGGTCGCGGCCGTAGTAGGTGATGCTCTGGTCGGGGTTGCGGACCTGAGTGATGTCCGACCAGCCCGTGACCGTCCCCGTCTTGTCTTTAGGCGAGTACTTCGAGACCTCGCCTGTGGGGGCGATCTCGAGCGTGCTGCCGTCGGCGAAGGTGTACAGGTCGTACGGACCGGGGATGTCAGCACCGCTCGGGTCCTTCGGATTCTTGACTAGCGGCGTGCTCGGCGAACCGACCTGGCCGCCGTGCTGCTTGACGAGGGCCGCGAGTAAGGCGTCGCGCTGGGTCGTGTCAGGCGGTGCCGGCGTGGGCGCGGGATCCCAGGGGGCTGGAATGTTCGTACCCGGCCACGGCATCAGAACGGTCCCTTACATCGCCTTAGCGGAGTGTTGACAAGTTGCGAGCATAATAAGGGTCCCGCGCCACGTTCATGGCCGGGACCGCGGCACCACGAAGGAGAATTCGCCGTGCACGTCAATACTAGAGAAGATGAAATTCGGGCCGCATCCGCGGCGGACGCGCGGCGCACGAAACGTAAGACGTGGCTTCTGGTCGGCTGCCTCCTGCTGATACTCATCGGTGTCGCCGTGGTTGGCCGCCTGTCGCAACCGTCTATGCACTGCATCGGGTTCGACTACCAGACCTCCTGCACGGACGGCCGCTGAGTACCCATCATCGCTTCGGCACCGCCGCGCGCGTGCCCAGGTCGCCAGTCCCAGGCGTACGCGTCGGTGGCAACAAACGCGTGGTTGGTGCGGTGAAGCCACCCGACGCGCTGTACCGCGGATTGAGCCCGGCCGCGGCAAGCCCAGCGGACACCAGCGGATTCATGTCGCCGCGCAATGTTGACTGGAACGCCTGCGAAATACCGATTGGCGCGACGTTTTCCAGGTACGCGATCGGGCCAGCTCGCGCGACCTGGAACGGTGGCCGTCCAGCTGCCGTGAACGCGGCGTCGATGCCTGCGCCGACCGGGGCTGAGAGACGGTTGACAATGAAATTGGTTGGGGCGGTGCCGCGCTTCGTCGGATCGCCGACCATCGTATTCGCCAGGTTGAGGTACGCCTGCACGTTGCCTGGCAAGATGCCGAAGTGCAGCGTCCCGCCGTTTGGATTCTGGACCTCCACTTCGAACTGATGGCCGGGCTCGTTCTCGAGCGTGGAATGGCCACTGAAGGCGTAGTTCGCCGCCTCGGTCGCGACCATCATGCCCGCGATGGTCTTCGCCAGGAAACCCGCACGTACGCCCTGACCGGCGCCGCCGAAGATCGCCGAGGCGAGCTGCCGCACGGTTGCCTCATTCCAGTCTGAAGCCATCAGCGTGAGCCGCTGGGCGTCGAGGAGCGTCGGGCTGCGGCCCATCGCGGCGTAGTTGAGTCCGCCAAAGCGTTCGTTTACCACCTGCGCCGCGGCCTGTGGATCGAGACCACCCTTCGTCAGTGCGTCCCACGCCGTCGCCTTGGCGAGTGGTACGGCGCGGTCCCACAGCGCCGATTGCAGGATCTCCGGGATGGTGCCGCGGCGCCCGATCGGCAGACCTGCGAGCGCCAGGCCGGCCACGCCGCCCTTGGCCGCGTTCGCCCAGGCCTCCTCGTCCGTGCCGCCAGTCAGTTTGGTCTCGGTGTAGCCGGCCGCGGCGCCACCCACGCCCGAGACGCCCCCCGCGACCACACGACGCCACACCGCGTCGCCGAGTTGCGTCCCGACGTCCTCGGGGCGCGCGTGCTCCGCCAGACCGGTAACGCCTGCTCGAGCCGCAGCGTCGAAGGTATCCGCCATGCTGCCGCGTAATCCCTGCGCGAAGCGGTCGCTTGCCAGGGCACGCCCGTAATTTGCCAGCGTCTGCGGCGAAGTGAAGGCCGCATTCAACGCCTCGGTCAGCGTGTGAAAGTTCGACAGCGAAAACAGCGTGCCTTTGGCCGTGCCGATGCCCCGCAGAATGGCGCCGCCCAGCGGGTTCGCGGCGATGTCGGACATATCCGTCACCGCCTTGATCGGCGCCACCACGTCAGGACTGAACGCATAGTTCGCCAGGTAGGTGTTCGGATTGTCCGTGACCGTGCGAAATTCGCGCGGCGCATTCCTGATGGGGGCCGCCTTGCCCTGCGCTTGGAGTTCGGCCACCATCTTGCGCGCCGCCGCATCCCGCAGCTCTCCGCGGAGTTGCACGACCTGCTCCTGGACCGCGGGAATGCTGAGGTCCGCGCCCACGGTGCGGAATCGGTTCTCGGCGATGACCCGCGCCGCGTCAGACTGGCGGCCGACCATATTGGCGTAGTTTTTGAGCACGCCCGCCGTCTCGACGGGCAGATTCTCGACGGGCCCGAGCGCGGAGGCGACGAGCGACCCGAAGCGAGAAAAGGCCTCGCCAGGCGCGCCAAGGATGCGACTGAGGGGCCCTGACGGTGGTGCCGCGCGTACGGGGCCGGCCGTCGGCGGCGGTGGTGGAGGGGGAGCGGCACCGGTAAGCGCCTCGAGAGGCGGCATCCCGCGTTCGCGTGCAATGTTCTGCAGGCCAGTCAGCACGTCCGCCGCCGGCTGCTCCGGCAATGGTGGAGCGAGCGGACCAGTCCCCGGACGCAGCGTGGCCGCGATCTCAGGCTCGAGCGTGAGTGGCGGCTCTACCCCTTCGGGGGGAACAGATCCGGATGGCGGCGGCTGCGCTCCTGGTCGCGCCGCAGCTGGTGCAGGTGCCGCAACTGGAGCGCCTTCACGCGCGCCTGGAGTTGCTGTTGGAGCGACGGCTTCGGGGGTTGCTGGGGCTCCGCCACGCGGCTCAGTGTACCCCGTGTCGAATGGCAATTCCGCAATCGGCGCGCTCGGTGGCCGATACAGGGGCGTGTCGTCGGCGTACCCGGCCAGGTCATTCGCGGCATCCAGCACCTGGCTCCGCTCCGCGGTCAGACTCTGGATCTGGTCGCGCAGTTCAGTCGGACTGGCCAGTCGGCCGCCCAGATTCTTCAAGCCGGATTGCTGCGCGGTGCGCACCTCGCCTGACCCGGTGAGCAGGCCGGCGCGCTCCCACCACAGTGGCTCATAGGCGCTCACACCCTGGCTGCGCGCGAGCTCGATCAGACCCGCGTTGGTCCAGCCGGCACCCCATGGCGGCCGCACCGGGCCCATGCCGCGGGAATTGTTGAGTTGATCGTCGAGACCGGCGATCTGCTGTTCGATCGTTTCATAGCGCTGCTGCAGGTCCTCGAAGTGGCCGAGGCGCTCATCCAGCGTCAGCGGCTGCGCATCGACCGATGGCGCCTCGGTGCGCAAGCGGTATGGATTCTCGGGCAGCGACGGAACGGCGGGCTCGACGGGCGTCGGCGCCGCGGGCCCGCGCAGCGGGTTATCGGCCACCCACTGGCGGAGCGTGTCGTTGATGTCCTTGCCGGCAATGCCGGCGTCCGACTGGGCCGCGACGAAATCGCGCAGGCCCTGCTGCACGTCCTCGGGGTACTGCTTCAACGTGTCGGCGAGGTCGGCGACCGACAGCCGTCCGGGCGGATTGAACGGGTTGATGCCCTGCGCGAGTTGCCGCGTGCGCAACGCGGCCTGCACCTCAGGGTCGGCGAGCAGGTCGCCGAGCGCGGCGCCCGGACGCAGTCCGCCACCCATCAATGCCCAGTTGGTCGGGTTCACCAACTGCTGCTCGAGGAACGTCGATGCTGGGCCGAGCACCCGCTGCTCTGCGAGTGGGTTGTGCTGGGCCACCCAGTCGTTGATCTGCTGCTCGAGCACGTCGCCGCGAGTGAGCGTGCCAACACCCGGCAAGCCCGGCCCGCCCCCGCCAGGGATCAGGCTTTCGAGCCCGGTCGGTTCCCAGCGTGTACCTGACTCGTCGAGTTGTCGATTGACCTCCTCGAGCTTCGCGCGCTGGTCCGGCGGAAGGCCAGCCACGCCTGGGTTGCGGCTCGGGTCCAATGCGCTGGCGAGCGCGGAGGTAACGGGACTCACGAAGTTGCCCGCGGCATCTGCGGCCTGATTCAAGATCGTCATACCGCGCGAGGCCAATGGCGCGAGCGCCTGCTGCGCCGCCTGGACTGGACTCGCGAGTGGGCTTGGCGCCGGCACTTGCGGGTTGTCGACGGCCATGCCGCCCTGCAACCTGCCCATCCTGGCTTCCATCTGCTGGGGCGTCATCCACTCGCCGCCGCCGCGCAGGTCGGTGCCGCTCGAGCCCACGTGGAACGCGCCCGTCGATGGATCGTAGTTGTCCGCGGTGAAGTAGTGGCCGGGCGTACTGATGGTGACCGGGTTGCCCGAGCTCGCCTCTTTCGCGAGTGCGTTCCAGTCAGCATCTACCATGCGGTGCGGAATCTGCATCTTGTCGAACAGCGCGGACTCAGAGCCGAGTCCCGCCATGCCACTGTCGGGCGTCCAGCCGACCTGCCGGGCGAGACCGAGCGCCTCTTGCAGCGTCGGCTGGCGCCCCATCAGCGTGGCGAAGCGCACCGCCGCCGCGGGCCCGCACGCCGCGTATGCCTCAGCTGCGGAGAGCTGCTTGTCGGCGAACTGGCTGATCGCCGGCAGTACATTCGAGGCCGCCTGCTGCACGCCCTGCACGGCACCCCGGACCGCCTGCTTCGCGCCGCCGAGGATGGTCGAGACGTAGCGCTGCGTCTCTGCGAATGGCGGCACGCCGCCGTACTTGTCGACGTTGCCCGCGCCGGCGTTGTACGCCGCGAGCGCCTTGCTCCAGTCGCCGCCGTACTGTGCCAGGTGCTGCGCGTCGAGTCGAGCCGCAGCGTCGAGTGCGGCGTACGGATCGTGCGGGTCGACGCCCATACCCTGCGCGGTGCCGGGCATGAACTGCGCAATACCCTGCGCGCCCGCGGGCGACTGCGCGTTCGGATTGAAGCCCGACTCCTGCTGGATCTGGCGCACGAAGATGTCGGGGTCGATGCCGGCCTTCTGGGCCGCCTGACGGGCGTACGCCTGCAAGTCACCGCCGGGCTGCACCTGGTCGAGCGCGGTGACCTGCTGCGGTTGCGGGGCATTGAGCGCCTTGAGCGGTTGCAGCTGCTGGAGCTGGTTCGTGGCGTCATCGAGGACCTGCTGGCCGTGCTGCTGCAAGCGCTGGGTGATGTCCTGGAGTCCCTGCTGCGGTGCTTGCAGGATGGTGGGCGCGTTCTGGGCCAGCGGCTGCAGTAAGCCGCTACCGAAGTCCTGCAAGCGCTGGGTGACGTCTGAGAGCCCCTGCTGCGCGCCCTGGGCGGCTTGCTGCACGCCCTGCAGTGGCTGGAGCAGGCCCTGGCCGTACTCCTGGAGACGCCGCGTCGCCTCGTCGGTGGCGTCGTCGAGCAGCAGGAATGGCATCGCTCAGACGCCCGGCGGTGGTGGTATGGGCGCCGGCGCGGGCGCGAGCGGTGGCGGACTCGGTGCGGGTGGTGGCGGCGCCGGCTGCGGCAGGGCGGGCACCTGCTGGGGCTGGTCGAAGGTCGGCACCTGCGCGCTGTCGGGCGGCTTCGGCAATGACACATTCGCTCGGGCCGCCCGCGGCAACGGCGGCTCGGACTCGAGGGGTTTGTCCGGCGGCATCTGCACGCCCAGGCGCTGCATGCTGGCCATGAACTGGAGCGGGTCGCGCGCCGCCTCCTGCATCAGGTACTGCCGATCGTTGGTCATGAACGCCTGGCGGTAGCGCGTATCCACCTGCTCGTTGCTGACGCGCGCCACGTCGGGCTCCTGGCCCTTGAAGATCTGGCCGGCGATAACCGCGGCATCACTGGTCACCTCGCGCGCCATCGAGTTGCGGAGCGCCTGGGTGTCAGTCTGCTCGGGCACCTTACTTACGCAGCTTGCTGAGCGTCTTCGCCAGCGCGGCCTGACGCTTCGTCGTGGTCGACGCCTTCGAGCCCGGCTTGCTGACCTTGTTGGCGAACTCGGCGGTGCTCATGCCCGCGGCTTTCGCCTTGGCCTTGAAGGCACCAGGTCGCTTGATCGCGCCTTGAATCCAACGCTCGGCCATGGCTACTTGCCCTTCTTCGGCGGCTTGCGCACCGGCACGCCACGTTTGCGATCGAGCGCGTTATCGGCGGCGCTGCCCTGCTTGAGGCCTGCGCGGCGGTCGGCCGCGGCGTCGGCGGCCTCCGTCCATTTCTTCGCCCTGGCCACGGCTACTTCGTCCGAACGCCGTTCGGCGGCCGCACCACCGCGTTCGACATCGAGCTCGGGTTATCGCCGCCATGGTTGCTCATCGGACCCGCGTCGTGACTACCGCCGACGCAGCTGCTCTTCAAGCCGCCATTGAACGGCGGGTTCTGTTTCCCTGACGGGGGTTTCCAGCCACCTGATTTGCTGGCCATCGTTACGCTCCTCCGGCGCCTGGCGCGCCGATATTCTGCGCTGCACCCTGCATCACCTGGGCACCCGGCGGGGGCAGCGCGCCGGCCCCGTTGGGTGCAGTCGCCAGCGCCGCCAGGTCGGGCACGCCGCCCGCGCCTGGTCCGCCGCCTTCGAAGACGCCGGGCGCCGGCGTCGCCATACCGCCCGGACCGAGCTGGGGTTGGCCCGGCAATTGCCCATTGGCCGCCATCGCCTGGGCCTGGGCCGCGGTGCCGAGGATGTCGCCGCGGCCCGCGAACTGGAACACCTGCTGATCCAGCCACTTCTGGTACTCGGGCGATTGACGGATCCGGTCGCGCGCCTTGGAACGCCGGATCTCGTCGGGGTTGTCACCCAGATAGTCGATCGCCTCGTCCGAACCCCACGTGCCCGCCTGCAACCGTTCGTGGGCGTACCTGCCTTTGATCAGGTCGTCGGTCGGCAACTCCTGCTTGACGTCCCAGCGGATCTGGACCGGTCGCGCGAAGTCGTCGGGCCCGAGGCCGATGTAGCCGGAGCCGGTCTTCGTGGTCTGGCCGGTGTAGCCGACCCAGATCTTCTCCTGGACCTTGTTCTGCGCCAGGTCCCAGAGTTTCTCGGTCTGCCGCTTCAGCAGCTCCTGGATGTTGTTGACGATCGGCCCGACTCGCACGCGCTGATAGCTGAGCACCTGGCTGATCGCAAAGCCGGCGCCCTCCATGCCGCTGAGCGTGGTCACGCGCGGGCTCTCGAGCTCCTTGATGGCGTTGTCGATCAACTGCATGTGCTTCTCGAGTGTGGTCGCGTCGGGATAGTTGATGCGCTGCAACTGACGTCCGGGGCCCAGGTTGATCACTTCGCCTGGGAGAGGTCCGGGATCACGGTCCCTGGGCTTGCCGTCGTCTCCAATGACCGGTGCGGCCGAGGAGTCACCGTAGGTCACCAGCGGGCTGAGCAGGTCGCGCGCCACATACTGCGCATGCATGGCGCGCAGGTACTGGCGGTACTGCACCAGCCAGAGCTTCGTCTGCGAAACGCCCCAGCCCACCTTGCGATTGGCCCAGTGGTTCATCCACAAGCCGGGCGCGAAGTCGTACGGCAGAAAGCCGTAGCCGTGCTTGAACTGCTTGACGATCGCGCCCGTGGGCTCGTTCTTGTAATTGGTGCCGGTCACGCACCAGGAGGCCCAGGTCTCGTCCCAGTGCTCGGCCATGGTGACGCTGGTCGGCAGGATCGGGCGGTTGTTGGCGCCCCAGGCGTTCGAGGCCTGCGGCTGGCCCATGAGTTCGGGCACGATATTGCCGTCGTCGTCGAGTCCTAAACGGTAGCGCCGAAACGTGGTGCGCACCGGGCGATCGGTGATCTCGAGCATCTCGCAGATGCGGCCACCGACGGTGTCCGGGTAGATCGTGCGCGCGTCGACAAACTCCCACGCGAAGGGCGGCCCACATGACTTTTTCACGTCCTCGGTCGCCTTGTCGTAGTGCTGCCAGGCTTCGTCCGATTCGCCGGGGTTCGGCACCGGGTAGGCGTAGCGCTTATCCCACGCGTCGGGCAGGAACAGGATCTTGGCCCAGGCGCCGCCGTCGTTGAGCGCGGCGTCGGTGATGAAGGTCATCGTGTCGCGACCCGGCGTGCGCGCGCCGCAGGTCCAGAGCGTCTCCTCGGTCCAGTGCTCGCGCTGGCTGGCCGCGGTCTGCGCGGTGTCCGACTCGCCGCCGTCCAGGTGCAGCTTGGGGCGCTCGAGGGTCAGCATCGCGGTCTGCTGGAACGCTTCTTCGGAGACGTCCGGGTCGCGCGGGTCGACGTTGACCAGGGTGTACTTCTCGTCGGCGCCCATCATGGCTGGGATGCGCATCTCGCGCTGGGCCCGTGAGCCGTCGATCTGCACATCGTCGCGGCGATAGCGGTCGTACATCTCCGTCTGGAGCTCGGTAATGTAGGACGCCGAGGGCGGGTCTGCGGCCACGACGCGCTCAGTGTAACGCCAGGTTTGGTAGATCTAATCAGTGCGCGCCGGCGAGCGCGTGCATCTGGGCAACGCGGTCCGTGTGCAGCGTGCGTGGTCCGCAGTTGAGCGCGCGTCTGGCGAACGTGGTCGCCAGCAAGGGCCGTCCGTCGCGGCGTGCCATGAGCGCCAGGTAGCAATACGCCACCGCGTCGTGCGGGTTGTCGCACAGGCGCAGGTGCAGCAGCCGCCGGTCGCGCTCGCGTTTGCTGCGGCTATGAACAACGTCGGGGGCCATGCCGTAGTGGCGGATGTGCGAGCCGCCCTCGAGCATGACGCACAGCGTCTGCGGCGGGTTCGGCAGATAGCGCACCTCCTCGTGCACGCGACCGAGGTAGCGCAGGTCGGGCGCGTTGCGGAACAGGCGCGAGCTGGAGCGTTCGGGCGGCGCGAGCGGCTGATCGTCCAGGTCGGTCTCGACGATGAGCGCGAAGAAGCCGTCGATGAACAGCGGGACGTCGGCGGCGAGTTGCTCGGCGATGGCGCGGCGTCCCTCAGCCAGCAGTCGCTCGTCGGGATCGAGCACCAGAATCCAGTCGCCGCGGGCGCGCTCGAGGGTCAGGTTGCGCGCGGCGGCAAAGGAATCCTGCCAGTCGAAGTCGAAGGTGCGCGCGCCGTAGGCTCGGGCGATGTCGGGGGTGAGGTCGGTGGTCCGCCGATCGATGCCGAGAATGACCTCATCGACCAGGCCGCGCACGCTGTCCAGTAGGCCGGGCAGGAACCGCTGCTCGTCGCGCGCGATGGTGCACAGGCTCAGCGTCATCGGCTGAACGCGTAGCTCGAGCGCGTGGTCTGGCTTTCGGTCGTCGCCGCGGCCCACGCCAGCGCGAGCGCCATCACCGTGTCGTCGTGCTGCCCGACCGGCGCCCCATAGCGCAGCATGCCACTGGGCAAGCGCTGCATCTCGTACGCCAGCAGCTCGCCCGTTTGCACCGCGTCGTCGAGCAGCGCCACATCGCCGTTTTCGATCGCTAGTGACAACGCCTGCACCACCGCGGCTTTAGTCGCATTCGTCGACCACCATGGCACCACCGGCAGCGCACGGCGCGCGGTACCGGACAGTCGGCCATAGCCCTGCTGCAGGCGTTCCACCAGTGGCTGCCCGAGCGCGTTGGCCTCGGCCAGGATCACCCGCGGGTGGTACAGCTCCGCCCAGCGGTGCAGGCGTTCGGTCTGGAACTCGAAGTCGATCTGGGTGAAGCGATCGATGGCGACCTGCTCGAGCGTGGTCGCGTCGAGCACCGAAAACACCGTGAAGTCGTTCGAGCGGGCCCAGTCGACGCCCATCACGTACGCGTGGTGCGGCTGCGGCGGCGACGGCTCGAGGTACGCGACGGCATGCACGCCACGGAAGACGCCAGCGCCCTCGAGGCTCAGAAACTTCGCTTCGTATTCCTGGGCGAATTCACGTTCCGTCAGGTCGTGGCGCGCGGCCTCGATCTCCGCGGCAACGATGAAGGGATTGACCGCAGTCGGCATCTGCCAGGCCATCCACTCTGTTTCGAGTGGGTCCTGGCCGCGCTGGAAGAGCGTGTGGAAATCGTTCAGGCCCCGTGGCGTGGACATGAACCACGCCTCGCCCTGGAAGTCCGACAGCGTCGGGCGGATAGCCTGGGCCCAGATGTCGCTCAGGTGCGGCACCATCGCCGCCTCGTCGATGACGACCGTGCCGTAGCGCCGGCCGCGGGCGGGATCGCCGGTGTCCATGGACCAGCATTCCACGGTGCCGCCGCCGAGGACCTGGAGGCGGTGCTCCTGCTCGGATTTTTCGGCGATGACTTCGACGAGCGTGGCTTTCAATTCGCGCCAGAACTCGTCGAGCAATTTGTAGGTCGGACAGAAATAGCCACCCGGTTTCCGGTCCAGTGCGCAGTCGATGAGCAGTTCTTGCGCGAGCTTACTTTTGCCGGCGCGGCGACCTAACGCAACGACATTGAACCGCCGTCGCTCGGCTTTGATGCGCGCCTGCGCCGGGTGCAGCTCAGTCAGCTCGACCGTTCGAATGACCACTCGAAGCTTTCAATGCCGGCGGCGCGGACTTCCGCACGACAGTGATGGTGATGTCGTGCTCGGCCTGGAGTTTTTCCTGCGGCTTGTAGCCAGCGCGGTCGAGCACGTCGCGCACCGCGGCCAGTTTCACGGCGTCGGACTCGGCGGAATCGATGAGCTGGGCGAGGCGGCTGATGGCGGGATGGACCAGTGAGCGGAGTCGCTCTTCGGCAGAGGCGAGCGCCTGGGGCGACTTCCCCCCGTGGAGATGGCAAACCCGCTGACCGTGCATCGCAAAGTGTCCACAGGGCTCGCCGCGGCGATTTGTCGCGAGGCACTTGACCATGGGGTTGGTCTGCACCATGGGGTTACGACGCCTTCCGCTCGAGCCAGGAGGGATCCATGAAGCGGTCCAGTCGCCGGGGCGGCGCCGGCGGCGCTGCAGTGTTGCGGATCTCCATCTCGAGCAGGGCGATCCACAGGTCCAGCACGACGAGCAGGTGCCGCCGCTCCTGGTCCTCGGTCACCGGAACCACCACGGCAGCTCTGTCAGCGGCGCGGCGGGTTCAGGCCGGCGACGAAAGCGCTGGACCTGGGGACAGGTGGCGTGGTGCGGCGTCTGGGTGGGCTGCCCGGTGACCAGGTCGTAGTCCATCGGCTGCCGCTTGCCACTCGGGTTGAGCCGCCACCAGATCGCCTGGTTACAGCCGCGGCAGTGAGCGACCGGGGCATTCATGCCGACACTCCAGTGGCGACGAGCTCGGCCCACTCGTACGGCTTGCGATGATCGAGTGAGCATCTGCGCACTCGACCGGGGCTTCTCGTGAGACCGTGGCCGTCGCCGTTGCGATCGACGAGCATCTCGCAATCGGGGCACGTTTCTGAGCCATCGCCCCCCTTCGGCTGGTCCGAAGGGGGGTTTGGGGGGATGGGTTGGTCCGGTCCGGTTTGGTCCGGTTGGTCCGGTTGGTCCGGTCCGGTTGGTAGCCCCTGCACGTGTTCTGCACGTGTGCCGGATGTGCGTTGCACGTGTCCGGCACGTGCGTTCCGCATGCGCGCAGCGTTCGCTGCACGCTTGTCGACCAGCCGACCCGCGTAGTCCATCCAATCGTGGATCCGTCCACCCTCCTCTGTCTCCTCCACGAAGCCCGCTTCGACAAGCCCCTGCCAGAATTTCTCAGGCTTACCGCGCCACTCGCACGCGCGCGCGATAGTCAACTGACTCCCGGGTTTCAAACGTCCATCCGGCGCATAGTCGAGCGCCCACCACCACAGAAATTGAAGGTGTCCCACCGCCGTCGGCAGGCTGCAACCCAGCGTGTCGGCGAGCCGGAGTGTCTTCGGATGGTGCCCCAGCGCCTGGTGCGACTCGATCCACGCCACTTACACAACTCCCGCACTTCTGCGTTCCAGAATTCGCCAGATCGCTTGCTCGTCCCGTGGCCGCCACAGATAACACTCCACCACCCGGATCCGCGCCGCCTTCTCGCGGAAGACGCGTTGCTCCGGTCGCTCGCGCCCGTGCTCGCTTTTCAATTCCGCGAGAAGCAGGACCTCGTCGCGCAGTAACGCCAGGTCCGGCCAGCCCTTGCGCATGCCGATCGCGTCGTGGACGTGGAAATCGTCCCAGCCGAGCAGCCGCGCGCGCCGCTGGATGCGCTCCTGGAAGTGGGCTTCGCTCTCGTCGCCGACGAGCTCCTCGCGCCGCACGGTCTTCATGCCGCACGCTCCAAACGAGCGCGTGCCTCGGGCGTGAAGTAGGACCACAGCTTGTGGCGGTAGGCCATCGACATCCAGCCGAGTGAGAAATCGATGCGCGAGGTCTTGCCCGCGTCGCGCCGGGTGACGGCCTGGTAGTCGTCCTCAAGCCGTGCACGGCCGAACTCGTTCAGGTCCTCGAGCGAGAGTCTCATCGCTTGTGGACCGGTCCGTCCTTACGAAAGATCAGGTACGTCGAGCCGTTGTTGTACGCGCTGAGCTGGTCCTCCCACTTCGGGTCGATCATCGCATTCGCGCGCACCTGGTACACCTCGTCGAAGGGTGGCTCACCGATCGCGGCGCGCACCCAGTCACTCTCGAGCACATAGCGTTGACCGTGGACATGGTCTGTCACTTTGACGATCGTGCCCAGTCGGCCGATCCGCCAGGCCTCTTTGCATCCGTCGCGCACGGCCTGCTCGATCTGATCATCGGGAATCGTCCCAAAACGGGCCGCCATGATCGCGCCGGCGGATGAGTCCGCGAGATGCGGCGGGTCGAACAGGGTGACGTCATGCGCGCCGTCGGCAGTGTATGGAAGCGACCGGAAATCCTGCGCACCATTGGGCGACTTGCTCGGATCAACAATTAAGCGCGTCACATCCAGCAACTCCGAGCCGTCCCAGAAGCCGCCGTCACCCCCGGTCATATCCAGCGCGGTCTGCGCCGTCGGGAAGTACACGCGCAGAATCTGGGCAACGATGATCGGCGTCGGCAGGTCCTGGCAGAAACGTAAGAGTGGTGTGTGCGTCGGCAAGGGCTTCGCCTTCATCGCTTTGATGCGCGCCTTCAATTCGCGAACGCTCCAGCCGTTGATCTCGGCTTCGTGGAGCCAATACCGCCGCGCTTCTCCCTCGAGTGCCGCTACCGCGAGGTGATGTGTCCACGAAATGTGTGATCGATCACACATTTCGAATTCGGACGCTACCCACTTCAACTGCTTCAGCGTGTTGTATTCAAGTTCGAACAACGAGAGTGCGTCGGTGTAACTATCCCCATACGTTTGCTCGCCGTAATTGAGCAGGTCACCAATCCACCAGCGATTCGCGCGCTCGAGCAGCGCACATTTCCGCCCCGCCTCGAGCCATTCCTGTTTGCTCAGCCCAGGCTGCAACTCCATGCCAGTCCGTGACACCACGCCAGGCAGCGCGAGCTGCTGGTCGAAGCTGAGGGTGGGGGCGGTGCGTCCAGGAGGTTTGGTTACGCCCGCGCGGCTGGAGGAACGTTGAGCAAACTCCACCCCACCCATCAGTCCACCCATCAGACCAGCGCGTCCTGGCTCACCGGGGCCGAGGGCGGCACGTCACCCGCGAGCTCGGCTTTCTTCGCCCCGACGCGCTGCTCGAGCGTGGCGATGGCCCGCGCGACCTGGTGGGGCGGCGCCGGCAGCCCGACCTTGCAATCGTCGAAGGGCACCTCGAGCCGCGCCGCGTCCTCAATGAGCCCGGCCAGCTCCTCGGCGAGCGGCGAGCCGGTCCTCACCTCAGCCGGCGGCTTCCTGGCCTTGTTGGCTCTGTCGACGGCCGCGCGGAGAAGACGCCCTTGCTCGATGATGTCATCCTCGGAGGCGTCCGCGTCCAGGTCCCAGGAGTGGTCCTCAGGCGCAAACACGCCGGCCAGCGAGGCCTCGGCGAGTAGCGAGCCGTACAGTCGCCGCAGCTCGGGGTTGTCGAAGATGCGCGCGTGCAGCGCCGCGTTTTCCTGCACCGTGCGCGTCGGCTGTGGCAGTGGGTCGTCGGTGGGCGCCTCATCGTCCACCTCGCCGAGCATCGGCTCGAGCCCCGCGAGCTCCGCGGGGAACCCCTTTCTCAGCGCCAGCGCCTCGGCACACTTCGCGAGTTGGCCGCGCGGCCGAGACCGCCATACGTCGCCGATCGGACCTGGGCCCGGGTAGTACTCATTCCAGAACACCGTCGCCGAAAACGCGTTCTTGCGCCCGCCTTCACTCCGCCACACGGTGACGCTGCACGATTCTGGCGCCAGGATGTCACCCGCGCCGGTGGTGATCTTCACTGTGCCGCGGTAAACCGGGTCGTCCGAGCCGGCGTAGCAGCGCGAGCGCGCCGCCTGCAGCCGATAGCCGTCGATACCCGTCTGCAGCACGAACTTGCCCGCCCGCGGGATCAGGTAGCACTGGCGGAGGAGTGGGTTCAGTTTCATCGCGTCGGCGCGCGCGATGTACAACAACAATTCCTCGAGCGGCGTCGACTTGTCCACGGTGCCGGCGATCAGCACCACCTCGGCCGGCGTGTGGCCGGTCATCTCGGCGATCGAGTCGAGCGTGAGCGCGCCGCGGTTGGCCAACTGCCCGGCGTTCGCGGGCACCATCGCATTGGTCGGCATCAACACAGTCCTTTCTGTACAGGCACCCACTCGCGGGCGCGCCCCTGGCTCAGCATCCAGGCCATCGCCGCACGCGCGGCGGCGGGGTCATAACGACTCAAGCCGGCCCGGCCCTGCGGCGTCGACATCCACGTGCCGAGCAGAAATTGCCCGAGGCCCGCGGCCCCGCTCGAGCGGTTGTACGCGTTCGGATCGCCGCCACTTTCGTAGTGGACAATGCACTCGATGCGCGGCGAGGCCACCGCCGGCAGACGCGACGGGAGCGTCGTGCCGGCGGCCTGACTGGCGTACTCGCCCGGGGGAGGGAGCACGCCCTCATGTTGCAGGTACTCGCGGGGGGACACACCCACCGTGTTGACCGCGCCGCGCAGGTCCTGCTCGTCGACGCCCGTCGCCGCGGCCACCTGGGCGACATCGTCACTCGCCTCGGCCGTGCGCACGTACGCCACCAGCGACGTCAGGACCATGGTTGCCGCCAGCACGTGCCGCGCCATCTATGCGTCCGCCGGTCCCGCGAGACAGTCGTGCATGCGGCGCGCCCCGAGTTCGTCATGCTCAGCGCACAGGAATTTGTCACAGAGCGGACACCACGTGGTCACGCCCGCCTCGCACTCACCCTGCTCGCACACCTCGGGCACGTCGCGTGTGTCCGGAATCAACGCTGAGCCACTTATGCCGGCCCCCGCAACCACACGATCACCTCGGCGACCGTCGCCAGGAAGAAAAACGCGATGACCACGCGCAGCAACAGCTCCCGCGCGCGCTGGCGCTCGTGAAAGGTGCGGTGCTCCTCGAGAAAGTCGTCATGTCTGCTCACAGCGGCAGGTCCTCGAGATCATCGTCCTCGGCAGGGGCGCCGGCCGCGGCGGACTGAAAAACCGCGGTCGGCGCCTGTCCACCGTTCCCTCGGCCGACCGCAACGACCTCGGGCGGGGTGGCCCCCTGAGTCAGCTCGGCGACGGAACGCTCGCGCCAGCTGCGCTCCGCCTCCGCGCGCTCGCGCTGGTGCCGCTCCTTCTGCGCCTCAGCGCAACCAGCGTGCAGATACTGGTCATAGTCGCCGAGCGGATCGCCGCACTCGTCGCACAGGCGCAGGGGCGGATTGAGTCGTTTGCGCACCTCGCGCGTGACCGACTTGCGCAGCTCGCGTTCGACGCAGATGCGCGCCTCGTCGAGCAGCACGCCGAGCGCCAGCACCGGGTCCTCGCCGAAGCTCAACTCGCAGGCGATGTGTGCCTCGGCGCGCTCGCTGCCGTAGTCGGAATCGCTGACGCGCTTTTCGAGCGTGACGCTCAGACTGGTCACCTGCATCAGAAGGGCATCGCCTCCTCTCGGGTATCGGACTCCTCGACCTCGCGATCGATGCGCTCCTCGACGAGCTCGTGGAGCAGCTGCTCGAGCAGCGGCACGACCTGGACGTAGGCCGAATCCTGAAGTGCCTCGCGGCGGCCGAGCTTGCGACCCGCGGCAAACGCGGTGCGTGGGTCCGCAGCCTCGGACGGGTGGTAGTGGCGCCAGCGGTACCAGGCGTCGCTCATCTCAGGCGACCTTGGCCTCCGCCTGGCGGCACGCTTTCTCGAGCAGAATGGCCGCCTGGTCGCGCCAGGAACGGCGCTCACCCGCGGCGATACGTTCGATGGTTTTCCAGACGCGCCGCGGCGCGTAGATCAGTTTCGCTTCGACTTGCTCGTGCGGGTCCAGCTCGGTCACATGGCCAGTCTGGACGCCGACCATGTCTACCTAACAGGACCGGAATGCGTCCAATGATGCTGCCGGCGAACGCGCGCGATGTTACTCTAGCGGCCCCACGATCGCACCTGAAATGCACGCTAAAGCACCTGTTCTGACTCCAGCGTCGTACGCCAATCTGACGGCGGTGCTCGTGCCGGGACTGAGAGCCGTGCGTCTCGAGCGGGCCCTCTCGCAAGAGCTCCTCGCCGAGCGCGCCGGCCTTGGACGCAAGACGGTCATCCGCGGCGAGAGCGGCCAGCACATCCGCGTGAGCAGCGTGCGCCGCCTCGCCGCCGCGCTACACGTCAAGCCACGATTGCTGCTGCAGCCGCCTCCCGATTGAGCCACTAGCGTACTGCCGGCGTTTCTTTACAGTCCCTTCACAGGGCGATAACTTGACTCATGGCTTGTCTTTTCTTTAGACGGTCCCATGCTGCACGGTAGGACCACATATCTCACGAACTCCTCGGTCTGAACCCAGGTTGCGAACCCACTGGGAGTGAGTCCGGGAACTGGGGGCATGGTTGGTGACAGGTAAGCCATCGATGACGATCGAAGAACTGCTGACTCGCTACGAGCGATGGGACACCGTGCGGCGTGCCAGGCACGTGCCGCACCCCAGCAAGGCCGGCTTCGTCGAGGGGTTCCCTGATGTGGGGTTCGGCAAGTCAAAACAGACGCTCTACGACTACCTCGAGCACATGCACCTGCCCTTCCCGCTCCTGCCCGAGGATCCGAGCGGGCTGGTGTTTGTCGTCTTCGGCCAGACGCCCTTCGATCTCACCTGGGTCAGCCAGTCCGTCGCCGATGCACTCGGCTGCGACCGCGCGGACCTGGTCGGCCACAACTCGATCGATGCCCTCCGCGCTGGCAAACGCTGGTGTGAGGCCAAGCTGGCACTGGTCCGTGGTCTGCGGAGCGAGCCGTCGCTGCGGACGGTGTGCATCGAGCGCACCCATCTGGTCACCGCCGAGCGGCTGCAGCTGCCTGTCCGTCTGGAAGCCCGCTACACCGGCGAGCAGACCGACCGCTTCTATTTCATGGGCGAGGTGCTCGGGGCCGCGTCCACCGCCGCGCTGCAGGCCGACGTTGAGTTCAACGTCTACCCCGACTACGTCTACCAACTGAAGTCCCAGGACACTCGCGGCAGGGATGAGTTGTTCACCGAGCTGCCGCAGGTCCCTGGCTACGAGGATGCGCTGATCGCCCAGTTCAGCCGCATGCGCCACGATCCCGAGTATCTGCGGCACTTCATCGATAAGGCGATTGGCACGTATCAGCCGCCCGAGCGACGCAACGGCCACGCCCGCGACTGAAGATTGGACGCATTGTCGCACTGTTAGGTAGTCAGGCGGCGGCCGCACACTGGTCGCCGTGACCGCCGAGCCCAAGCGCAAACCAGACGAGCAGCCCTATCGCGTCGTCAGCATCACGTACCTGGGCGATGACGCGGCGGCGGCGCGGGCTATCCGGGAATTTCTGCGGCTACGCCGACTTGCCCAGACCGAGCGTGAAGCCGAGCTCAAGATCGAGGAGCCCGACCGCGGCTGAGTCCTCGCGGTAAAGAAGGTGGTAATGAGATTGGTTGTTTTCGCGCGAGGACGGGGCCGTGAACGAGAACGCCAGGTGCACCGCTCGATCTGCAGCAACGCGCATCTCCCGTAGCGTCCCCTGCACCATCGCGCGCAGCGCGACACGATCGTCTGCCTTGCGCGCCGCCGCCCACTGTTCCCGCAGCTCGTGAAGGACGCGTACCGACTCGAGCAGCCGTGTCTCAATCACGGCGCTCAGGTTGTCCTCGGCCTCGGCCAGCTCGAGCTCATGTCGGACGACGTTGGCCTCCTCCGCGCTCGCTGCAATCTGCGCCAGGTAGTCCTCGCGGGTGATCTCATTGCGGCTCACCATGGTCAGGAGCGTCTGTTTACCGCGCTCGTACCCGGCGAGCCGCTGACGCAGCGCGCGGACGTGCTCATCTTGCTGCTGAGTCGTGCCGCGGCGCTCGCGGATCTGCTCTCGCAGGATGTTGAGGAAGTGGTCCGGGTTTGCGACGTACTCATCGATCTGTTCGAGGACAAATGCTTCGAGCGCCCAGCCGTCGTGATTGCGCGCCGACTGGCAGCTATTTTCAGTACGGCGGGCACGCGGCGAGCGGGCGGAGCTGCAGACGTAGTACAGGCGCGGCTTGTCGCCGCGCTGCCGGCGCTGGTAATTGCCGAGCATGCGGTTGCCGCACTCGCTGCAAAACAGCTTGCCCGACAGGAGGTAGACGTAGCCTTCGTTCTGACCGCTGTTGAAGCGGGTGAGACGGCCGGTGAGGGTGGCGTTCGCGCGGTCCCAGGTCGCACGGTCGACCAGTGCCGGCACGTCCTGGTGGATAACGCTGCCCGAGTACCTGAGCGCGCGATCGCCGTAGTAGGTGGTCGAGTGCAGCAGGTCCTGCATGCGCGCCGCGTTCCACTCGGGATAGGTCTCCTCTTTCTCGGTCCCGTCACGGCGCATATAGCGCTTTGTCGAGGGCACACCCATGGCGCGCAGCCACACCGTCAGAGCGGCCGCGGATTCGCCCTCGGCGGCGCGCTGAAACAGGGTGCGCACCAGATCGGCCTCGGTGATGCCGCCGAGTTGCGGCACCTTGCGGTCCGACGGCACCAGGCGCTCGTCCTCAACCGCATAGCCGATCGGGACCGGGCCATTGATGAACTTGCCGTCACGGGCGACACGATCGCGGCCCATGGTGACACGCTCGCGGATTGTCTCGCGTTCCAGCTGCGCCATCGAGCCGAGCAACTGGAACAGAAACTGGCCGATCGGTGTCCGTGTATCGAAGGGCTCGGTGGCGCTCATAATCGCCACGTCGAAGCGTTCGAATGCAACGTTCGCGTCGAGCAGCACTGTCAACTTGCGGCCGAGACGGTCCAGGCGGTAGCAGACGACCAGGTCGACGCCGCGGGCATGCACCAGCTCAAGCAGGCGGCGACCCTCGGGCCGGTCCTCGAGCGGCAGGGCGCCACTCCAGCCATCGTCGACGAACATGCCAACAAACTGCATCGGCTCGAGCGAATCGGGCTCGAAGTTGGGCGCGTACTTCTTGCGTAGAAAGTCGACCTGGTTCCGCGCGGTGGCACGCTCCGCCTGTTCCTCGCTCGACACGCGCACATAGAAGGCCACGCGCAGGACAGGACCGACGAGCGGGTTGCTATGCCCGTTCAGTCGTTCGTGTTTGGATACACTCTTCATTGCGGATCAATTCCTCTTTCCTACACTGCGGTTGATCTGCGCGAGCCCCGTGCCGAACTGAAGCGGCACGGGGCTCAATTTTCGGTGGGGGGCAGCGTACGCCCCTCGATACGCGCCAGGCGGGCATCGATATCGCGCAGGTGCTCGAGGACCTCGCGCAGGATACGGGTGTTGTCCTCGACCACGCGCAGCAGCTCCAGGTGCTCGCGCTGGTGCTGGATGTCCGTCACCGCAACGCCTGGGGCTTGACGTTGAGCGCCTCGGCGAGCTTGCGCACGGTCGAGGGGATCGGGTTCGGCTCGCCCTGCTCGAGTCGGATGATGGTGGTGCGTGTGACCCCGGCGAGTTTGGCCAGGTCGTCCTGAGAGAGTGCGGCATTCAGCCGCAGATCGCGTAGCCGCGAGAGCGGGGCCATCCTCGCAAGGTTACGCGAACGTCCGATCAACGTCTTTCGAGCGCTGCTCCGCGGTAGTGGGTCTGTCATGTCCCTCTATTGTTGCGTATATGTCCGTCGGGTGGTACTATTCTGGACATGGAAAGAGGAATCGCACTCCCCCGCTGGGCCAACGTGCGCGTCACGCTCGGCGACCGCACCACCCGCACGGGCCACGTGCTCGTCGACTACGGCGACCGCGTCCTGGTCGAATACACCACCCCCGCCGGCTTCTTCGCCGCACGCAAGTTCCTGCGCTCGGCCGTTGAGCTGCTCGAGACCACCCTGTGCGGTACGCACGGCTCGCGCAATCGGGTCTGCGCCGCGGCCGCTGGCCACGTCGGCGACCACACCTTCGTCATCCGCTCGGGGCGCGAGGACTAGCACCATGGCCGTCCTCGTCAGCACCACCGACCCGCGCGGCCCCAGGGCGGTCGCGCTCGCCACCGATGCCGGCCAGTGGCTCAAATGCCGCAGCCGCGACGGCCGCAAGGCCTACGGCATCAAGGGCAGCGACGGCGTGTACTACCTGACCACGCGCTCGTCCTGCACCTGCAAGGACTTCGAATACGGCCATGGCCGCGCGTGCAAGCACATGCTGGCCGTCGAGCTGCACTGCGAGCTTCTTGCCCAGCAGGCCGCCTGATGGAGCAGCTCCGCACGGCCGCCAGCGCGTACTTCGCCTGGCGGCACTACCACCCGCACGAAACCGAGGACCCCTCTGCCGTCTGGGGCGCCGCGTGGCGCGCCGGCGGCCGCGCTGTCCTGCAGGACAGCGCGCGCCTGATCGACCTGGCGCCGCTGCTGCGCGAATTGTTGTGCCTGCTCGAGGACGGGCGCGTCGAGGACGTGCTACGTCGCACCGACCGCCGCCCGCGGCCTGGATCCAACTTCGAAGACGAGGAGATGGCGTTCTAATGAACGGGCGCGTACCGACCGAAGAGGTCGAGGGCCTGGTCGAAGCCGTGAACCGCACCGGCCTGAAGCTCGGCGGCGCGTGGATCAACGTCAGCCAGTTTCACCCGGTCGAGCTGCCCGAGACCGGCGCCCACGTGCGCCTGCGTGTTGATGCGAAGGGCTACATCCGTGAGCTCGAGGTCCTCGGCGTTGATCCACGCAAAACTGCGGGAGCTGATCGTGACGATCGCATCGCGCGGCTGGCCGTGCTCAAGGCCGCGGCGCGCTTCGCCGCCGACCGTCAGGACATCAAGAGCGCCGACGTGCTCACCATCGCCGAGCGGTGGCTTCAGTGGGTCGAGGGCTGAGACGGGTGCGCCACTGGCTGGCGCACCTGCTGGGGTGCAACATGGGCAGCGTGTGCAGCTTCTATGGCAACGCTGGCCAGGGATATGTCGGCTTCAGGTGCGACGGCTGCGGTGGATGGCAGGACGTAGAACCATGGAGCTTGTGATGACCGACTCGACACCAGGCGTGTTCCTGCTCGTCTTCGTTGTACTCGTGTCCGGCTTCGTACCGGCTGTCTTAGGAATCTGGGTGATCGGCACCGTGCTTGGCGCATTCGTCGGCCTGTTCATCGACATCTGCGGCCATGAGAGGGAGCACGTTAGCTAAGCCGCGTTAGAGCAACCTGGCGACCGCGAGCGCGCCGATGAGCCCGAAGCCGACCGTCTGATTCAGCGGCAGCACCCCGACCAGGCCCAGGATCGCCAGGATCAGCACGATCAACGCGATCAGCCAGCCGATGGTGACCGAGACACTACCTATCGTCGCTATCTGCATCCGTGTTCCCCTTCCGCCGCGACCAGCGCAGCCGCACCTCCGCCCCCACCAGTCCACCGATGAACCCTGCCATCGTGGGCAGGCCGTGCACCGTGAGCCAGTCGGCCACGAACAGCCACACCTGACTCCAGTTCACGCATCAGGCTCGAGACTCGACGTAGATCACCGAGACGGGCCCTAGCGCGTTGAACTGGTCCCTCGAGAGCGTGTCGCCGACGCCCATGTAGCCGGGCGCCGAATTGGCCACCCACAGGTCTGGGCCAGAGGTGCCGCGGATCGCCATGTAGTGGTACTGGCCCGTCGGGTTGATGGTGCCCGTATTGGTCCGCGCGATCGCATACGCCTGGTCGAACGTCGGCCAGACCTGGCGCGCGATCAACCCGTGGGCGCCGAGCTCGTCGACCACGCACTGCGGGCTCATGCACCCGTACACCTCGTTCACGCAGCCGGGATAGCCCATCTCCGTGCCGACGGCGTAGCGCGCGTCGTAGATGTCCGCGTCCTGATAGGCCGTCGCCGTGGCCTGCAACACCCACGTCGTCGAGCACACCGAACAGGTCCAGCTGTACGCCTGCGCGGGCATGAACCAGTTTGGGTCCCAGGTCACGCTTTTGGGTCTTGTGCGGCCTCGTACTCCGACTCGGTGACGGGCGGGTCGGGCGCGACCGAGCCCTGCATGTTCGGATCGAGCGCGTACAGGTAGGCTTCGACCGAGTCGGCGCCCACCCAGCGGCCTTCGACGGCGGCCTTGAGCGCCTGGGTGAACAGCCCCTGCTGTTGTTGCAACTGGGTGATCTGCGCGGCCTGGTCGTCCGAGTAGGCAGTGATGTCCGTCATGTGCTGCTCCGCGGCGTGCTCGAGACGTGGTTGCCGTCGGCACTGAGATACGCCGGCTCGGTGCGCACCAGGACCTCGTACTCGGCGACGTCGAGTACCGCGACCTTGTGCGCGGCCCCCACGCCGCCCGAGGGATCGATGCCGACGATCAGGCCGTCGCCCGGATCGACGTAGACCACCTGCAAGATGGGCGCCTGGCCCGGCCGCTGCTGCGGCGCCTCGCGGCCGAAGACCTGCGGATTGACCTGCCAACGCCCAGGACCGTCCATCCGGTTGCAGTTGAGCTGGGCGTGCGCCTCGGCGAGCACATCCTCACCCGCGGCGACCTGGCCGCAGGCACACCCGGCATGCGTCGCCTTGCGCACGAACAGCTGCTGCACCTCGGGCGGCGCGGCGCCCCCGCCGACCGGGTGGGTCGCACTCGCGCCGCAACCGTCAGGACAGTCCAGCACGAGATAGTTGTGGTTGTCAGTACCGTCGATGTTCTTCGACCACACGATCTGAGCGGCCGGGATGGTGCCGCTGTGGCCCATTTCATCGAAGACAACCTCGATGGAGCCGTCCGCATTGAAGACCACCGGTCGCACGCTCACGGGTTCGCCTCCACGGTGATGTACTGCCCCGCAACGGTGTTGATCGCGTAAAAGACACCCGCCGCGATGGATTGAACGGTGAAGCGAACCCCGTACGCATCGCCCCCACTCACCGCCGGTTGACCGGTATTACTCACCGTCCAGGTCCCTACCTTCGTGACGGTCGGACTCACCGCCTTGATTGCGCGAAAGCCTAGGGATTGCGCCGCTTCTTGCGACGCGGCGGTGGCGATGCCCTCGACACCGATGGAGCCACCCCCGCCGCCATTGCCACCCAGCAGCTCGTAATACCGCAGGCAGCGCGCGAGGTCGTCGGCCGGGTGCAGCGGCGCGTAGTCCGCCGCCTGCGAGCCCACCGCCAGCATGGCGTTGTCCAGATTGCCGCTCGCGCCCGCGATAAATTCGAAACGTACGGTCAGGTAGTTGGCCCCCGCCGGGATCGCGAGCGTGGCGCTGAGCGTCGACCACGCGCCGGTGCCGGGATCGGTGGCGCTCGTGGCCGACACCGAACCACTCCCGCCACCGCTGCTCGTATCGGCGTACACGTTCAGACGCAGCGCGTTCGGGGCAGTACACCGCGTCCTGGCCGAGACGGTGATGGTTCTGCCCGCCAGCTGCGGCGCCACATCATTCAGCAGCTGGGTCAGACGATTGAGCGTGCCCGCGTAGGTTTCCGTAAATGCGCACGAGGCCTGCGAGCCCACGTCGATCGTGCTCGTGTCCCGACTCACGCTCAGCCCGCCGCTGTTGATGGCGACCTGCCAGCGGTCGGCCGCATACGCCGCGGTCGTCGTGAATGGCCCGTTGCCGCGCTGCCAGACCTCGAAACCACCATTGACGAGCAGGTTCGCACGCGCGGTGTCGCTGGCCAGTTTGACGTTGGTCACCGAGGCGCTGGCCAGGTCTGCGGTGGCGATCGTGCCGTCCTGGATCTTGGCTGACGTGACGGTCCCGTCGATGAGCTTGCTGCCGTCAATCGAGCCGGCGGCGATGCCGGCCGGATTGATCGCCAGCCCCAATCCGCTGCTGTGATCGTGCAGGTCGACACTCTTCGCCAGGACCTGCACGTCTTCCTTCTTGAAAATATCCGTCCCGGCGCTCGCCATCGGGTACTGGTTGGCGCCGGTGAAGTTGACCGAATTCGTTCTGACCATGGGCTCTCCTAACTCGGGGGTGGCTCGACCGCCGTCCACTGGACGGCCTTGATGTGCAACGATCCGTGCCACTGGCGCCCGACCTCGTCGAACGCCTGGCTGACGCGGTAGTCCACGAAACTCAGATACGTGTTCGTCTCGTCCGGCAGCACCACCGCCACCGCGCCCGGATTGTCCACCGCCGCCTCGACCAGTTGGCGAATAACCGTGCGGCCCATGCGCATCGGCACGCCGTCGCGCCGCACCAGGCCGTCGGCGCACAGAATGTCGCCCTCGAAGGTCATGATGCGCGACGGTCGCAGCGCGTGGCCGATCGACACCGAAGCGATCGCGGGCGAGCTCGTATTCACCGTGTTGTGCAAGTGCACCCTGAACTCGGCCAGGATCGCTACCGTGCCCACCGGGAACGGCTGGCGATCGAACGTGCCCGCGTTGAAGGTGTAGCCAAAATCGGTATAGCTGGCCTGGATCGGCGCCGTCTTGTACTCGAGCGTGACGGTGTTGTTGGCGTCAACCTGCGGCCCGGTGACCGAAAACGACCTGAGCGTTTTCCGCGTCGCCTGATACGTGCCGTGCCACTGCGGCAGGCGCACCCAGTCGTCGCCGACGACGAAGCGGTACTGGCTGCACGCCAGCGGGTTGAAGACGCACGCGTTCACCAGACGCACCACCGAGCCGTCGTCGAAGCCGATCAGGGTGAAGGTGTGCCCGCCTGGCGCGCCGATGGCCGTGGTGAACATGCGCGAGGGGAACTTGCCCGCCCAGCCGCGCACCACCGAGCCATTCCAGGCGTCGATCCGCTCGGGGTTGGCCAGCACGTTGGCCAGGGTCTGGTACGTCGAGAAGGTGCCCTGGATGATGTACGCGCCGAACTTGAGCAGGTAACTGGTCGAGGTGTCGGGATTCCAGATACCGGCGTAGCCGAACAGCGCGCCCACGCCGACGAAACTGGTGATCTGGCCGCGCACCGGGCCGCTGTAGTCGGGCAGCGTCTCGGGCCCGATCTCCTCGATCGACAGGTCCGGCCCCATACGCGACAGGTTGGTGCCGTAGCCGAAGTACACGTCGTTCAGGAACTGGCCGCGGCATTTCCCATTGCGCGCATTGCTGGCGTACTGCAAAAAGGGGAACAGCGGGTGATCGTCGCCGGCCTGGTCGAGCGTGTACAGGCCATCTGTCTTGGCGATGATGAGCGTGCCGCCGGCGGTCGCCACCAGGCTGGTGATGGGCGCGGACATGTCGCCCACGCGAAAGATCAGCGCGGTGTAATTGGCCTCATTGCGCGGGTCAGCGTTGGTGTCGCACTTTCTGAGCAGATTGGTGTTGTCGGCCCACCACCACTCGCGGGCGATCTTGATGAACGCCAGCGCGCCGAACGAGGCCATGGCGGTGAACGTCGTGCCGTCGCTCGAGTACTGCGCCACGATGCCGTTGCCGAAACCGATCCACACCCGCGGCACGCCGTCGAAGTTCGACGCGAACACCGTGGCCGCCACGATCGTGTTGGCGAAGGTGTGCGTCACCGTCCAGGTGTTGGTGCCCGGTGCGTAGCTGGCGACCTGGGTGCCGCCGGCGCAGAACAGCGTCCCGCCGAGCTCGAAGAAGTCGACGATCTCGCCGTTCACCCCGCCGGTGCTGCTCAACACCTCGGGCCCCTTGCACCAGGGGTGTACGCTGAGGTCGACGCCCGAGGCCTCCTGGTAGCGATAGTCGCGCCACTTGTGCTGGGTGCGCATGCCCAGGCCGATGCTCAGGCTCTCGTACGGCTCCTCGCGATCGGCGACCGGGCTCAGGTTGGCGTAGTCGAAGTCGGGCGGGTCAACGCTCGAGATGTCTTCTGCCTTCGAGCTGAGCAGCGCCGGCTGGTTCGGACCGGGCGAGCCGAGCAGGAAGCCGTCGCCCGAGATCTTCAGCATGAACGGCCAGGGCTCGCGTTTGGCGTACAGGCTCATCCGAGGTACTGCCCGGCGAGCTGCCGCGGCGGCCCGAAGTAGCGCCGCCGACGCAGTGTGCGCTGCGGCAGTGGCGCGGTGAAGTGCTTGCGGCACTCGTCGGTGAACCACGCCGCCGCCGCGGCCTGGTCGCGGATCAGGCGCTGGTTCGCCCCGACCTCAAGCACATGGGCGAACCTGCGCCAGGCGATCGCCAGCGCCGCGGACGCCGCCCAGACGCGGTCCACGGGGCTCTCGTCGGTCTCGAGCACCAGCCCGCTCTGATCGCCGTAGGTGCCACCGCTGGCGCGACAGTGGTCGTACGCGCGCTTCAGGCAGCGCAGGTACAGCGTGTCGCCGTCAACAAAAGTAGTCGTGCCCGTGTTCAGGTACATCGTCCCACCGTCGCGTTCGACCATGCCGTGCACCACGTTTTCGAACGGGTCGACCATATTGCGATCGTCTGGCGGATGCAGCACCCCCAATTGCAGGATGTCGTTAGGGTCCTGCAGCCAGGGGCAGACCGTGCCCAGATCGTGGCGGTTGATGAGCGGTGTCGGCGTGGCCACCACCTCGACGATCAACCAGCAATTCTTCAAGCCGTCGTTGATCAGGCGGTGGGTCGTCGGGGCGTCGAACGGCCCGAGAATCTCGAAGCGCTCGCCGAAGCCGGTCAGCCCGGTGTTCTCCAGGTCGCCGTACTCCTGGGTCTCGAGCTCGCCATAGGTGAACGATTCGAGGTTCTGATACTCGGTGCCCACGCCCACGTCGGCGATCGGCGGCAACGCCCACACCAGGTCGGGCGTGATCAACCCCTGCGACGGGGCGTAGGCCTGCACGTAGCGGTGCTTGTCGGTCGCCTGCACCGCTTGCGGCCGGTACAGCGGGCGATCGATCAGCTGGTCGGTCTGGGGAATGCCCGATTCGATCGGGTACGCGTGGCAGAACAACTGGCTCACCGTCGAGCCGCCCATGGCGCGCACGTCGTAACTGTCCGGACCGATGTACGGGCCGGCCTCGACACTGAAGGTGGAGCGGTAATTGGCAAGTGTCGGCATATCTCCTCAGGGCGTCTCCAGTGGCGGCGCCACGTCGGCCTCGGCCGGCGCGAGCTCGGGCGCGTGCGCAGCCGAGGCACCCACCAGCGAGGGCGCAGGCGCGTGGGCCACGCCATTGGCCAACACCGGTGGCGTGCCGAGTCGCAGGGCCGTCAACCGCGCAGGTGGCAGCACGAGCCCACCCGCAAGGCTCGGCGAGCTCGTGCGCGGGACCCAGATCAGCACCGGTGGCGCCGACGGCGACCCGGTCGCCAGCGCCGGCGCACGGATCGCGGGCTCGAGGTCCAGAGTGGGTGCGTCGCTCGGAGGCACCGGCTCGAGCGGGACCGGGCCTCGGTACACCGCAGTCTCAACACTGACCGCGGTCGAGACGCGCGCCGTGACAGCAACCGGGTAGGTGTTGCCCGTCGGGCGGAACACGGCCGCGAGGCTGGCGGCAAGCGCCTGGCCGAGCGCGACCGCGACCTGGTAGGTACGCGTGCCCAGACTGAAGGTCAGACTTGCCAGTTGCGACTGGGTGAGCGCGCGCTGCAGACGGACCTGGCGGAGCAACGCGATGAGTTGTGGTTGCCCGAAGCCGACCGTCAGGCCCACCTGCTTCGTCAGAGCGAGCGTCTGCGCCTGGGTAATGCTGCGCGTGGCCAGAAAGACTTTGCGCGAGCTGATACTCAGCGCCTGGGCCTGCGTCGCGCTCACGGCGCGCTGCAGCACCCGCCCGAACGCCAGCGAGACCGCTTGCGCCTGGCCGAAGCCGCGTGTCAGGCGAACCTGTTTCTGCGAGGTGAGCACGGTCGCCTGGGTGGCGATCACCGCGCGCGCGAGGAGTTGGCGCACACTCAGCGAGAGCGTCTGCGCCTGGGTCAGGCTCAGCGTCCTGACCAGAGCGCGTGCGGCGCTGAGCGCCAGCGTCTGCGCCTGGCTGAGACTACGGCTCAGCCGCACCTGCCTGGCGAGCGTGAGCGCCTGAGGCTGACTGAGCGTACGCACCAGCGTCGCCTGTCTGGCCAGCACGAGGATCTGGGCCTGGGTGACGCCGCGGCCCAGTCCGACCTGCTTGGCCAGGGCCAGCATCTGGGCCTGGGTGAGCGCCCGTCCCAGTCTGGTCTGCTTGGCCAGGGCCAGCGTCTGCGCCTGAGCGAGGCTGACCGTGCGCAGGTAGACGCGCTGACTCACGAGCGCCAGGACCTGCGCCTGGCTGACGCCGCGCCCCAGACGCGCCTGTTTCACCAGCAAGAGCGTCTGCGCCTGGGCGAGGTTGAGCGTCCTGAGAAACGCCCGCGTCACGCCGAGCGCCAGCGTCTGCCCTTGCGTCAGTCCGCGGGCCAGTGCCAGGCTTCGCCGTAGCGAGAGGACCTGGGCCTGGCTGAGGCTCAGGGTGCGCAGATACACGCGTTGGCTGACGAGCACCAGTGTCTGGAATTGGCTCAGCCCGCGGTTCAGCCGCGCCTGCTTGACCGCGGACAATGTCTGCGCCTGGCTGAGGCTGAGCGTACGCGCGAGCAACTGGCGCACCTGCAGCCCGACCGTGGTCGTCGGCCCGATGACATCAGTCTCGAGACGGTCATACGAGGGCACGGCCTCGAGGTCGCTGTAGAGCAGCGTCTCGAGCGTCTGGTACTGCTTGGCCGGCAGCTGCTGCAGGTACGCGACCACGTCTGGCCTAGCTGAAGGTCACCCGGGCGGTGAACTGGATCGAGTCGCCCGAGTTCAGCGCCTGGCTGAGCCCATCGAAGATGGCGTACAGGACTCCGCCAGATGGCGGTGAGCCAGAGCCGGCCGCGTCGAAAATGCCGACATTGGTGATGGTGCGCCCCGCGGTGGCGGTGATGGTGCCGACCACCTGGTGGGTGTCGTTGGTTACCGTTACGGTCGCCTGCGTACTGGTCCCGTTGGCGCGCGCCTCGGGCGCCGGCGTGCTGAGGTCGGTGCTGGCCGCGGCACCGGCACCCGCGCCGGTACCCCAGCCGATAAAGTGCGGCTCGGTCTGCGCGGGCGTCGCGCCGATCATGCGCCCGCTCAGGATGGCTTTGCCGACGGTGGGGACGAGTGACGCCACTGGTCGTAGTACTCCTTGATTCTCTGGGGAAGACTGTGGTGGTCGAAGCTGCTCACTTCGCCGAGCTCCTCGACCTCACGCGCGGGACAGTCCAGGTCGCACGCCGTGTGCTGCGGGCAGGCGCGGATGAGCCTGGCGCTGAGACTGCCATGCGTCGGCTGCAGCGACTCGGTCATCTCAGTTGCCGTACTTCAGGTCTTCGAGCGCGTCCAGGCTCAGCAGGCGCACCAGGTCGTCTGGGATAGTGAGTTTGACCACCGTGCCGTTGTCGAGTTTGCAGGTGACGATGATCTGGCCGGTGTGCACCCAGAGCCCGTTGGTGTGCGTCGCCAGCAGGTTCGTCGGCTGTGTCGCCGCCGGCTGCGTCATACGTCGAGCACCTGTTTGCCCTTCTTTTTGATGACGATCGACGGACGGTCCGCCGCGCCCGTCGCCACCGCGCGATCGCGCGCCAGCACCGCGTCTTCGATAGCGCGGTACGCCCGGACGTACTCGGCTTCGTCGCCAATGCCCAGCTCGTGCATCGCCTGCGCCCGCGGCATGTTGAGGAAGCGCTCGCCGTCGACGACGTCGGGGTCGCCGCGCTCGAGCGGGTCCAGGCAATAGCCGTCCCTGGAGACGCGGCGGATGGTGTCGGCAATGAGCAGCGCGTACGCGCGCTTGACCTCCTCCTCGGTCTGGCAGTACCGCCGCGCGCCCGAGATGAGCTCGATGCGGTAGTAGCCAGGGCCGAAGGTGCAGCCGGGTCGGTGGTCCATCGCTCAGGTTGGCGTCACGGTCGCGTCGGCGCTCACCGCGTTCAGGCCGGTGCCCTGACTGGCCACGCGATAGTGGATCAAGACGGCACTGGTCAACCCGCTCAGGACGACGCTATGGGCGGTGACCCACGCCGCCGCATACGCGGTATTGCCATACGCGGTCGTCGTGCCGTACTCGACCAGCGAGTCGCCCGGCAGCGTCGTCGTCCAGGTAATGGTCGCCGAGCCCACGCCGGGCGTGCCGACGACGCCTGCCTGCACGGTCGCTGCTGCCTGTGGGCGCGCGCCCTTGCCAACCCCGCTCGACCCGGCACTCGCGTCGGTCGGCCAGGTCGCCGGTTTCGTATTGCCCAGATCCGCGGCGTAGTCGACCGGCGTGTGCGTCCACAGTCCGCCCGCGGCGCCCTGACCTGCGATCGGCATCAGGGCGCCGGCGGCGGTGGGGGCATGGCGCCGGAGTTTGCGGTGGCCTCCGTCGACTCGGTCCCCGACGCGGGCGGCAGGCTCGAGCCCGGGCTCACCAGCTCGCGGAACGCGTTGGTGTCGTCGATGGTGAGCTCGCCCTCGACGGTGAAGCCCTGCCGCAGGTACGTCTCAGCATTGGCCGCGGAGCCGATGAAGGTGTCGCCATCCGGCCGTTTGTACGTGAAGTACAGGTTGCCCGGCGGCGTGCCAACGGGCTCCTGTTGCGCGGCCTGCGCCGCGTCCAGCCATGCGCTCATGGGCGTCTCCTTGCTTCGCGCAGCGGGTCGTAGCCGCGACCGCGCTGGAGCTTCGAGTCGAGCTCTTCCATACTCATGTGCGTCTCCACGCCGGTCATGCGCACGTCATCCGCTGGCGGCGCGGGCTCGAGCTTGACTGGTGGCAGGCGCATCTTCAGCCCGGTGGCCTGCTTGGCGTCCTCGAAGATCTCCTCGAGCTCGGCGGTCGAGCGCAG